>Ga0157373_10000130_pt1 | contig 59156 bp, 48 predicted proteins | sample C65metaG_FD_113460 | JGI IMG/M metagenome (GOLD analysis project Ga0157373, IMG submission 113460) | Corn rhizosphere microbial communities from Kellogg Biological Station, Michigan, USA - C6-5 metaG | ecosystem: Host-associated > Plants > Roots > Rhizosphere > Soil | place: USA: Michigan... | reverse complement strand
TTCGTGAAGGACAAGATCGCGCCTTACAAGTACCCCCGCTGGCTCGAGTTCGTCTCCGAGCTGCCGAAGACCGCCACCGGCAAGATCCAGCGCTTCAAGCTAAGGCAGTAGGCGCGGGGTATTTTGTCCCGGCGCCGGCCGGACAGGCTGCCTCACGTGGTTCCCTGCGAGTGATCGATCGTCGCTGGGGCGTTGCCGTTACTTCCCGAGTTCATTAGACTCCTGCCGGGCAAGGTGGGTGGCGCGGGTGTTGCACACTCGTCCCTGGCACTTGTGGATCGACCGGTGCCGCGGCCGAATCACGATCGTGGCAAGGGGGTCCGCATGTCCCAGAAGGCGATCGAGCTTATCTTGATGCGGCAGCTGGCGAGCGCGCTGGCCATGCCGATCTTCCTGGTTGACCCTTCGGGAAACCTGCTCTTCTACAACGAGCCCGCGGAGCAGTTGCTGGGTAGCCGATACGAGGAGACGGGCGAGATGTCGATGGCGGAATGGTCGACCCGCTTCTGCCCGATCGGGGAGGACGGCTCTCCGGTGCCCGCCGAGTCCCTTCCGCTCAGCATCGCGCTCCACAAGCATCGGGCCGCCCACCTGGCGTTCTGGATCAAAGGTCTCGACGGCGTCTCGAAGAAGATCGGAGCCACCGCTTTTCCGCTCCAGGGGCAGCAGGCCCGCCTGCTCGGAGCGGTGGCGATCTTCTGGGAGGAGTCCTGAGTGAAGGTCAGGCTCTGGGGGACTCGCGGATCGCTGGCCGCTCCGGGACCAGAAACGGTTCGCTACGGAGGCAACACCTCCTGTGTCGAGGTGCGGGGCGACCGAGATACGCCGCTGATCCTGGACGCGGGGACGGGGATCCAGCGGCTGGGAACGACGCTGCGGGGCGGTCGGGGACGGATCGACATTCTCTTGACGCACCTTCACATGGACCATATCCAGGGTCTCGGATTCTTCGAGCCTCTCTACGAGCCGGCGCGCGAGATCCACATCTGGGGTCCCCCGTCGCCCATGCTCGATCTGCGCACCCGCCTGGCCCGGTACCTATCTCCTCCCTTGTTCCCGGTGGGGCTGTGGGATCTGCCGTGCCATCTGACCTTGCACAACGTGCCTCCCGAGCGCTTCGAGATCGGGGCGCTCGAGCTCGAAGCCGAGCTCGTGTGCCATCCGGGCTCGACGGTCGGCTACCGAATCGCCGAGGGGGGCCGCACGCTCGCGTACCTGCCGGATCACGAGCCGGCGCTGGGGGTTCGAGCCTTTCCCGCCACGCCGGAATGGACGTCAGGATTCGACCTGGCCGCTGAGGCGGACTTGTTGATCCACGACGCCCAGTACACCACCGCGGAGTACCGGAGCCGAATCGGATGGGGACACAGCGCGATGCGGGACGCCCTGACCTTCGCCACGCTGGTGGGGGTGCGGCGCTTCGTCTCGTTCCACCACGACCCTACTCACGATGACGCCACACTCGATTGCATCGACGCGGCGGCTCGCGCCGCTGGCGAGCTGCGCTTCGCGCTGATTCCGGGGACCGAAGGCTCGACCTTCGACCTATGAGCATGTGCTACGATTGGCCGCGATCGTTCACTAGGCGCCGGCTGACGACGTCGCACACCGGAGGCAAATGATGGGTGATCCACAAAACGGCCGCGGACTCCGCAGCATGGCGATCGCTCTCCTGAGCGGGCTGTGCCTGCTCGCCCTCCCATCGTGGAGCATCGCCCAGTCCAACACGCCGAGCGCCGAGCTGAAGCGGGTGGTGGGCCGGGTCGAGATCCTCGCGAAGGGGCAGACCCAGTGGATTCCGGCCGTCGTCGGGGCCCGGTTGGCCGCGGGCGACGATATCCGGGCCTACTCGGGGGCCAGCGCCGAGCTGACGCTGCCCGATACCAGCACGGTGGTACTGACCGAGAACAGCCGGCTCCTCATGAGCAAGATGGAGTACGACTCGCAGGGCCAGGGCCGACTGATGCTCCTGCATCTCGTCGTGGGCAAGGTGCGAGCGACGGTGGCCCAGGCGGCGGTCAGCCTCGCCCGCGTCCGGCAGTCGAACTTCGCGATCTCCACGCCGACGGCGGTGGCGGCCGCGCGAGGCACAATCTTGTGGGTGTTCACGGACGGCCAGCAGAGCATGGTGGCGGTCGAGCCGGAGTTCGGTTACGTCGAAGGCAGCTCCCAGGGTGTCTGGAGACAGTAGGCGGCCGATCCGGGCGTCGAGCGGAAGGCGCCCCGTAAGGTGGTGGAGGGCGGGGCGCGCGCCACTCGCCGTCACGCTGACCTTCGCGCTCGCCGCGTGCACGACGGCCGCCCCCCCGAGGAGCCCCTCGTCGACGCTGTCCGATCTCGTGCTGGCCCTGGACGCGTCCGAGAAGATGGGCGGTGATCCCCGCTGTCGTTCGCGCAGCGTGAGCACCACGGAGGTCATCGTTCCCGTCGAGACCACCGCTCAGGGCGTATCGGGTCGCTGGACCGAGCGCTGGACGGTGGACCGCTGCGGGATGCCGGTGCCCTACGTGGTGAAGTTCGATCGGGCCCCGGACGGCGATCTCGACGTGAGCATGCAGCGCGAACTCGCGGACGGCGACGCGGCGGTGGTTCCGGGCGACACCCTAGCCGACCGCACCCTCCAGCGCGACACCCTCGCGTTTCTCGCGCAGCGAGACCTCTTCGAGGCGGGGCCGGAGGCGCGCTGTCGGACCCGGAAGGTGGTCGCGACCGAAGTCCTCGAGCCGGTCGCGGGAGGCGAGGTGGAGGGCGCGCGCCCGATCGCCGGACGCTGGATGGAGCGATGGACCCTGGATCGCTGTGGGCGATCAGTCCCGTACGTGATTCGGTTCACCACCAGCCGCAAGGGCACGTCCTTCATCGCCGAGCCGCAGGGGCGTTGATCGCTGAGGCACAGTGGTTTGCGTTACGCACTCGGTCTCGGCACGAGAAGCGAGTGCACTCGCAGCTCGCCGACCGGCCCCGGATCCAAGCGTTCCTGCCGCTTCGGGAGCGGCGCAGTCGGTGGAAGGATCGGGTCAAGCGGATCCAGGAGCCGGTGTTCCCCGGATACTGCTTCGCCCGGTTCCGCCGCGAGGATCGGCTGGAGGTGCTCACGGCGGCCGGGGTGGTCGGTCTGGTCGGGCCAAGCGGGGAGCCCGAGCCGATCCCCGACTCCGAGATCGAGGCCATCCGGGTCGTGGCCGCCAGCGGTCTCGGCTACGAGCCCTTTCCGTTCCTCGTCGAGGGAAGGGCGGTCGAGGTCATCCGTGGTCCGCTAATGGGCATCCGGGGCCGGCTCGTCCGGAAGGATCGGGAGTATCGAGTCGTCCTGTCGGTCACCCTGATCCGGCAGTCGGTTCAAGTGGAGATCGACGCGACCGACGTCACGCCGGTTTGAGCGAGGCTAGCGCTTCCGGACCGGGACTTCGTTCGGATCGAGCATCATGGTGCCGATCTCGCGGCCGTATCGGTCGTACTGCCAGCGGATGATGGCCACGCCGAGACGCCGGTCGCCCTTCAGGCGCTGATCGGTTCCGAGGTACCGCTCTTCGACCGTGTTGCGGTTGGCATCGTACTGCCAGCGGACGATAGCAACGCCGCGGTTCTTGTCCTCGCTCAGCCGGCCGTCGGCGCCCAGGTAGCTCTCCTCGACCGTCCGCCCATTCGCCCCGTACTGCCATCGCACGGCCGCGACACCTCGGATTCGATCCGAGGTCGGCCGGCCGTCCGCGCCGAAATAGCTCTCCTGCACCGTGTTGCCTTCCGGATCGTACTGCCAACGGACGATGGCCACCCCGAGACGCCGGTCCGCCTTCAACTGCTCGTTGGCTCCGAAGTGCTTCTCCTCGATGGGTTGACCTTGACCGTCGTAGCGCCAGCGGAAGATGGCCAGGCCGGAATCCTTGGCCTCCTTCGGCCGGTCGTCCGCGCCGAGGTTCTTCCACTCGACCGGGTTCTTCTTGTCGTCGTAAGTCAGGGCGACGGCGTACGCCCCATCCTGATTGGCGGCCGGCCGGCCGCTGGCGTCGAGGAAGATGCGCTTCTCGATGTCGCCGGGATGCTCGATGCGAATCGTGGCGACGCCGGAGGTCGGATCCGGACTCAGCCGGCCGCTGTGACGGTAGTCCACGCGCACCATGCGACCATCCTGATACACGAAGTGATAGCAGCTGTCCGCGGACGCTACGCTGGAGTCCCGGGAAGTGCCCTGGATGGCGTATCGGGAGTCGAGAAAGATCTGAGGATAGCAATCCGACTGGGTTGTGGCCGTCGTGGCGCAGCCGGAGAGCGTGGCCACCGCCAGGGCCATCAATAGACGTTGGGAGCCGGTCGGGGTCGCCATTCCCGCTCTCGCCGGTCCATCATACACGGTGAGAGGCCGGCATCCCTAACGGAAGGCGGAGGATCGGTTCGACGGGCGCGGTCAGTGAGCCTGGGCGGACGACGGCGAGCCGGGCTCCAGCTCGACTATCAATGCGGGGAGGCCCGGATCGCCTCCGATGCCGCGGACGTGACTGCCTTCGCCTCGCTGCCCCCGCCGCTCCGTGCGCCGACGTTCCGGCTCGCGGGATTCCTCGCGCACGCGCCGTTCCGTCAGCCGCCGGTCGACGAGGACCTCGACATCGGCGTTTCCCTCGAACTGCTGCCACAGCTCCGCGTAGATTTCCGGCCGACCCCGGGCCACGATGAACAGATAGCGCGGCATTTCTTCCGCTCTCCATGCAGCTTCGTCGGGATGTGGGAGGGAAACACTACGAGCTTGCCGCACTCTAAGAAGCCGTCGCGGCCTTGTCAAGAACGATCCCGGCAAGGCGTCCTACGGATGGAACGCGCCCTCGACCCGGTGACGCTCCTCGTGGCCAAGGCACGCCACGTCCTCTTCGGAGCAGACGATGATGTGGCGCACGGTATGGCAGCCCGCCACCCGGCCGAGCTGCATGGTGCGGCCGTCTCCGGCGGCGGCCCAGCGGGCTTCGGCACGAGCGACATCGCCGCCGAGGGAGGCGCAGAAATTGCGAGAGACATCCCCGCTGCGCGCGAGAACGTACAGGGTATCGCCGCGCGTCCGGAGCCGCACATCCTCGCCGGAGAAGCCGGCCGAGCTGCACCCCGTGGCGGCCAGCAATGAGAGGAGAAGAGCAGAGAGTGCTCGAACCATGAGGTCTCCTTTTGCGGGAGACCCCTCGACTCCGAGGTGTTCGCGATACCCTTCCTTCGATAGCTCGGCTATCAGGCGCTTCGCCTGACCCGTGGCTTTGCGTCCCCATCTCGCGATGGGTTTGCCCTTGTCGGGAAGGGGTCTCTGCCGCTACGGCTGTCGAATAGCGGCAACATTGATGCCAGGCGTGCCCCTTCGGGCACAGCCTGGAATGTCCGAGAAAGCGGCTACTTATAAAGCGCCGAGAGGAGCTTTACTTGCGGGCGTGTCCCTCCAGTGACACTGGTCCGGCCGAAAAATGGCGAAGGATGCTCTGATCCGATCCGTCGCCGTCGCCCTGCTGCTGGCGCTGGGCGCTTCGTGCGCTTCATTCACGTGCCGGCCACTGACCGTCACGGTCGTCGACAAGCATGAGCGGACCCGGCTGGAGCGGGTGCCATCCGGCATTCGTACCACCGAGACCGGCCGCCTCGAGGAGGACCGGCGCGCGGAAATCGTCCGCGACTACTGGGTTCGGGCGCAGGATGGGCGGTGGTATCCGGTTCCGCTCGACCGGTATCGTTCGGCTGAAGTGGGCGGGTCGATGGAGGTCTGCCGATAGTCGGCGATTCGGGCAGGGCAGAGTGCCAGGATTCTTCCTCCGAGAGACAGGACACGCTGCCCTGGCCATGGGCCGCACTCCGAGGCAAATCCTTGAAACTCCACTCCGCGGACTGCCCGGTCGCGCTGGCATCGTCCAAGCACTGCCGCTCCCCGAGGTTGGTTGTCTTGCGAGAACTTCGCAACACGATCCTCGGATTGGTTGGCGACTCGTACGAGACGCTCTGTGCCGAGTGCGTCGCGACGCTGCTCCGGCAACCGGTCAACGTCGTGATGATGACCATCCTCGGCCTCGAAGACCGGCTCGCCTCGTCCCATGGCGTGTGCTCCACCTGCCATCGGTACGCCCGCGTCATCGGCCGGCAAGCTCCGAGGCATACGTAGGCCGCTGGCCTTCACCGCAGAGCGTACGCGTGAGCCCGGTGTTCAGCCTTCGAGCTGCGAGATCATCGCGTTGGCCTTGCGCAGACGTCGGCTGAGCTCCCGACCCAAGTTGGTGAGCAGCGTGATGGCGATCGAGGGATGCTCACGGACGAGGGCCCGGAAGCGAGCGTCGTCGAGGACATAGCAGACGAGCTCCTCGTCGGCGCTCACCGTGGCCGACCGCGGCTCGTGGTCCAGCAGGGCGACCTCCCCGAAGATGGCGCCGGCCGAGAATGAGGCCACGCGCTTGTCCCGGTCTGCGCCCGCCAACCTGAACTTCACGCTGGCGGTTCCCTTGCTGATCATGAACAGGCTGCGATCGGTGTCCCCTTCCTTGATGACCACGTCTCCACGCCGGAAGACCCGACGCTCCAGCGTGCGCCGGACCAGCTCGTGCTCGGGCGCGCTCAGCCCGGCCAGCGCCATGAGGGCATCGAGCGGCACCTCCTCGCTGAGCCTGGGCCCGGTCGGCGAGCGCTGGATCAGCTCGTCCTCCGCCCACTCCAGCGCCGCGTCCGAGTCCGGGAACCGGGCGTGGGCTCCGAGCGCCGCCACCACTCCCATGTCGTCCAGCACGTTCCAGACGGCACGATTGTCCCTGGCGTGGCTCAGGAGCACCCGCCGGCCGTCTCGAGCCAGCCGCCTTTGCACTTGCTGGAGCACGCGCGCCCCTGTGCTGTCCAGCTCGTTGACCCGCTTGAGATCGAGCACCACGAACGCGGTTGGCTCGTTGAGGGCGGTCTCGATCTGGGTCGCCAGGAACTCGGCGGTCCCGAAGAAGATGGGGCCCTCGAGCTCGAAGACGATGATCTTTCGGCCATCGACCGAGAGCAGCTCCATGAGGCGCGGATCCCGGGTGCGCCGCGAGCGGGCGACGTCGCCGCGATAGACGCGCCGGATGACCGACTTGCTCATCCGCAGGAGGAAGAACAGCACCGCGACCGCCACCCCGACCCCGACCCCGGCGACCAGGTTGTAGACGATCGTGACGGTGGCGACCAGGAGGACGACCAGCAGATCGAGGGCCATCGCCTTCCAGTACACGAAGTCCTGCGAGAGGAGCCGTCGGACGGTTTGCAGGCTCCACCGGTCCAGCAGCTGGACGGATACCACCGCGAGAGTGGCCGCGATCACCACCCGGGGGACGAGCCCGATGACGGGCCCGAGGAACAGCACGGTCAGCAGCAGGAAGGCCACCGCCACGGCCACCGAGAGCCGCGTTCGCCCGCCCCCCTTGTGGTTGGCGAAGGTCGAGCTCAGGTTGAGACCTCCCGCGATGCCGCCGAAGCAGGCGGCGACCATGTTACCGACCCCGAGCCTCGACAGGACGCGGTTGCCGGGGACCCGGAGGCCCGTCACGCTCTCCACCGTCTTGGCGCAGAGCAGGGCGTCGAGGGACGCGATGAGCGCGAGCGTCGCGGCCGCGAGGAGGACGGTCGGCATCACGGAGCGGAGGTGTCCGTCGGTGAGGACGGCGACGAAGCCTGACAGCTGCGACGGCTGCGGGAGCGCGGAGGGGATCGTGCCGACGACCGGTCCCAGACCTTCCCGGAGGCCGAGGCCGGCCAGCCCGAAGTAGGCCCCCGTGCCGACGATGAGGCCCAGGATGATCGGAGGGATCACGGGGACTGCGCGTGGGCCAAGCCAGATGGCCAGGCAGGTCAGGACCCCGACCAGCAGAGTCGGCAGCTGGACGAGCGAGGGATCGGTCAGGAGCGACGGGAGCGGCACCTGGCGCGGGACGCCGAGCATCGCCGGCAGCTGCGACACGAGGATCAGCACCGCGACGGCATTCTGGAAGCCGGCCATGACCGGGGAGGGGATGTAGCGGATCAGAGTTCCGAGTCTGAGCAGTCCGAAGAGGGTCTGGGCGAGCCCGGCCACGAAGATGATGAGGAACGTGAGCACCAGCGCCTGGTCACCGTGCTCGTGCGCGAGGTTCCCGCCGACCACCGTAGCCAGCAGGAACGTGACCAGGCTGCGCGGGGCATACATGAGCGCGTTGCGGTCACCCAGGAGGAGGAACGTGAGAGGGATGAAGATGGCGGAGTAGAGGCCGGCGAGGATGGCCACGGAAAGGTACTGGTCTCCGAGCGGGAGCAGCGCCAGCACGCCGTACCCCATGCTCATCGGGACGGTGAGGAGGGCGGAGCTGATCCCGCCCATGACGTCGCCCTTCAGGCGCGCAAGGTCGAAGCCGGCCATGGCCCGGCTATCTTAGTCGAATGGACCGCCCCAGCGCGGGCGATCGCGCGGCCTCAGTCGTCGATACCCTGGCCGTCTCCGCCGCGCTCGGCCGAGCGATACGCGGCATCGGCAATGGCGACCGCCCGGAGCCCGTCCGCGACTGAGACGGGAAACGGGGTGCCGTCTCGCAAAGCCCGAACGAAGGCGCGCAGCGCCTCTCGCACGGTGGGGGTCGGAGACGGGACCGGAATCGCGAGGCGCTCGGTCCTTCGCACGAGGTGGACGAACTCGTGCACGTGGTCCGCGAGCAGGTGACCGTCGGCGCCGGCCAGCTCCAGCAGGCCGACGCGCCCACCCATGGCCCGAGAGCCCGCGACGACGGCGACGACCGATGGGTTGCTGAGCTGACACGTCATGGCGAAGTTGTCTTCGGTCTCGCGTGTGACGACCTGGGCGGTCCGGCACCAGACCCGGGTGACCTCCAGCCCCGTGAGGAAGCGAAGCAGGTCGAAGCTGTGGACGCCGGTATGCAGCACGATGCCGCCGCCACTCTCCGCACGCCGGTCGAGCCAGGCGAGCGTGGACGGCTCGAATCGCTGGCTCAAGTAGAGGGCGTGGAGCGGGCCGATCTCCGGCAGATGAGCCCGGACGGTCTGGATCGTGCTGTCGAAGCGGAGCGTGTGCGCGACCATGGCGCGCACACCGCTGGCGGACAGCATGCCGGCGATACGCCTCGCTTCGGCCAGGCTCGTCGCCAGCGGTTTCTCGATGAGCAGGGGCTTGCCGGCCCGGCACGCCACCTCGACGATCGCGGGGTGGAGGGTTGGCGGGACGGCCAGGACCAGCGCGTCCACACGCGGGTTGGTCACGAGATCGCGGTAGTCGGCATGGAACTCGCAGCCGGAAGCCGCGGCTATGTGCTCGCCCTCGACCCGGTTCCGACGGCAGACAGCGACGAGGCTGGCGTCCGTCGGGTCCTCTGCGATGTGGCGGGCGTAGCGGGACCCGTGCTTGCCGAGGCCGATCAGCCCGAGGCCGATCACGGCTCAGGCCTTTATGACATCCGAGTCTGGGGTGGGCGGTCGCCGCGCGTGGCCACGACGGCAGTGTACTCGCTCAGGACGTGTGAGATGGTTGCAGCGCGGCCGGGGAACTCTCGGCCCGCCACCTCAGACGAGTGGAACGGGAATGCGGTCTCATCGAACCTGGCTTCTGTTCCTGCTGCTGGTTCCGCTGACGCTTCCGGCCAGCTCGGCCGACAGCGGCGTCTTCGTTCGCTTCAAGCTGCTCGAGCCGGCCGGGACGGAATACTACGTCCAGATCGCCGGCTACATCCACGTCGAGCCCTGGTATCTACCGGCGACGGTATGGCCGGCGGGCGCCGACCGCGACCGCGCCCGGAGGATCCCGAGCGGCGCGTTCACCGACTGGCTCGATCTCGGGAAATACGCCGGACCCAAGCTCCACGCCCGGCTCCGCCGAGCGGGAGGGGTCGCCGAGCTACCGAACGTCACCGCGAAGTTCATGACCACCGCGGAGAGTGCCACACGCAAGGTGGTCGTCGAGCTGGCCACCGCACCTGCCGAGAACATGGTGGTCAAGCGCTTCGAGGAATCGTTCACCGGAAGCCTGACCAGCTTCCTGGTGTCCCCGTCGCTGGTGGCGGACCGGGACAGCCTGGAGAGCGCCTCCGAGATGACGGCGCGGCGACTCGGCTGGGCGCGGGCCGCGAGCGGGGGCCAGCGCGTATCCCCGGAGCAGCTCATCGTGCAGACGTCGTTCTGGGGCCCGCAGCGTCCGGAGCTGAATCTCCGGGAGGCCGAAGTGCTCTGGCTCCTGGGCGTGAACGTCGTCAACCGTTTTCCCGAGGTCCGGGAGAAATACGGCTTCGTCGATCCCGGCGGCCATCACTGGGTGGAGTTCGGCCCGAATCTCACGCGCGAGGCCATCGACAACCAGATGCGTGCGCCGGCCCAGGCGACGAAGCCCGCTCCGCGTCCGACGCTGTTCAACTTCTCGGACGAGATCACCGCCCCCGCCTTGGGCGCGGACCCGGTGGCGCTTCAGCACTTTCACGCCTGGCTCCGGGCCCAGAACGTGCGACCAGCGGACCTGGGCGTGCAGCGCTTCGAGGACGTCGTGCCCATCGAATCCCCGGACACCCTGCGTCAGCGCCAGAAGCAGGACCCGCGGGCCGCCAACCGGATCTTCTACTACACCACGCGGTTTCGGCAGGCGGCGGCGACCGAGCGGCTCCGCTGGCTGACAGAGAGCTTCCACCAGTACGCCGCCCCCAACGTCCTGACCTCGAGTCTGGTCGCCGACCACCCGTATTTCTCTGGCTCCGGGCTCGGCATCGGAATGGACATGCCCAACATGGCCTGGGGCGGCTACCCCCTGTCGCTGGACTGGTTCGACCTGGCCCGGCAGCGGGCGCTGGATGTCATGGCGATCGAGGACTGGCTGGGGCTGCAGTACATGTATGGGCCGCGGTACACCTGGGAAGGGTTTCAGCTCCTGGGGTTCCAGGCGGCCATCTTTCGCAGCGGCAGCGGCGGCCGGCAACCCATCATCGCCTGGATCACCCCGAGCGATGCGACGAACCTCGTGCTGAAGACGACCTCGGCCCTCGCCCAGGGAGCCAAGCATTTCTTCTACTGGACCTACGGTCCGACCGCCACGAGCACGGAGAACTACTGGTCAGATCTGCGCGGCCAATACGACGGGCTCGTCCGCATGACCCGCCAGCTGGCGAGCGCGGAGCACATTATCGCGCCGGGCGCCACACGGAAGACGCGCGTGGCTCTGCTGTATAGCCTCAGCTCGGACCTGTGGCAGCCCTGGGGCTACATCCACATGCTGGAGCGCCGCGCGACATACTTGGCGCTCGTGCACGACCAGTACCTGGTCGACATGCTGACCGAGGAGGACATCGCGGCCGGTCGGCTAGGCGACTACGATGTCCTCTACACGGTCGACCCGAACATCGGAGCTCGCGCGACCGCGGCCATCGAGCGGTGGGTACGGAACGGGGGCTATCTGTTCGGCGCCTGCGGCGCGGGGAGCCGCGACGAGTTCAACGAGCCCGTGTCGGGGCTGGCGCGGGCGTTCGGCATCGAACCCGGCATCCAGGTGGACGTACATGCCGGGGAATACCGGGTCCGGGGAAGCCTGAACGCGATGGAATATTTTGATCGCGTCCGGATGGACCCGAGCCCTCTGCTCAGCGAGCCGGCGACGTTTGGAGCCCTCGGGGTGCAGACGACCTTCAGGCTCACGACGGGCCGGGTCGTCGGCCGCTTCAAGGAGAACATCCCCGCCGCGGTCCTGAACGAGCTCGGACGCGGCAAGGCCGTCTACCTTGGAGCCTGCCCGGGGCTCTCGTACCTCAAGGATGCCCGCTTCGTGCCCACCCAGCTCAAAGAGGAATACCCGTCGATGCAGCGGCGCATTGTGACGGGACTGGCCGAGGCCCGGGGCGTCAATCGGCTGGTCGAGCTGTCCCAGCCAGTGGTGGAAGCCGGCATCTACGATGCGCCTGCGGGCACGGCGCTGGTCCTGGCCAACTTCACTTATCGACCCATCGAGGCCCTCACCGTACGAATTCCACTGGCGAAACCGGCGCGGACCGTCCGCTCCGTGGAGCGCGGCCCGCTACGTGTCGGGGACGAACCAGCCTCGCCAACCCTGCGAGGGGAGGGCTACAGTGCGGTCGCTGTTTTCACTACCCGCCTGGACCTCAACGACCTGATTCTCCTCGAGTGACCTCGGCCGAGTCGGGTAAGGGGAATCTTTTCCCCATCAGAGGGGCAAGCACGGTCCACACCGGGGCAAACCCGACGCGGGCTCCCTTGAAGACATGTGGCTCTTGTGTTTTACTTTCGCCCACTTCCAAGAGGAGACCGAAGCAAAAACCCCCCTTGTAAGTGAAAGGGCGGAGCTGTGCAGGTGTCCAGTGTTGCCATAGGCAGTTTCCACTTCTTCCCCGGCCGACGATCGCCAGAGGCAATTCCCCCCCGAGCTCTGTTTCTGCTCGACGACCGTCACCGAGTCCGGCGGACACACGCACTCCACGAAGAGGCATTACGGAGGTCAGCATGTCTAGAGCACTGATCACGGGCGGAGCCGGCTTCATCGGATCGCACCTGGCGGAGGCCCTCCTGGAGCGTGGATGGAGCGTCGAGGTGGTGGACGATCTCTCCACCGGCAGCATCGAGAATATCAGCCACCTGAAGGGTCACCCGCACTTCGCCTATGTCCTCGACAGCGTGATGAACCGATCCCTCATGCTGGAGATGGTGGACCGCGCGGACGTGATCTTCCACCTGGCCGCCGCGGTGGGGGTCCGGCTCATCGTGGAGAAGCCCGTCCACACCATCGAGACCAACATCAAGGCGACGGAGTTGATCCTGGAGCTGGCGGCCCGTAAGCGTCGGCCGCTGCTGTTGGCCTCCACCTCGGAGGTCTACGGCAAGCTGGACAAGCCCAGGTTCAGCGAGGACGACGACGTGATCCTGGGCCCCACCTCTAAGTCCCGCTGGTGCTACGCGGCGTCTAAGATGATCGACGAGTTCCTGGCCCGCGCCTACTTCAAGGAGCATGGCCTGCCTACCGTCGTGGCCCGCCTCTTCAACACCATCGGCCCCCGCCAGACCGGCCAGTACGGCATGGTGGTCCCGCGCTTCGTGCGCCTGGCCCTGGCCGGACAGCCCATCCCGGTCTACGGCGACGGCACCCAGCGCCGATCGTTCACCTGGGTGGGCGATGTCGTCGGCGCCATGCTGGCTCTGATCGCACACCCGCAAGCCTACGGCGAGGTCTTCAATATCGGGCACACGAAGGAGATCTCGATCTACGAGCTGGCGGCGCTGGTCAAGGAGATGACGGCCAGCGCCTCGGAGATCACGCTGGTGCCCTACGAGCAGGCATACGAGGCGGGCTTCGAAGACATGCTGCGCCGCGCGCCGGACATCACCAAGATTCAGCGGCTGATCGGGTACCGGCCGGGGCTGGGCCTGCCGGAGATGCTGGAGCGAGTGATCTCGTATGAAAGGGAGCGCAGAGAGTGAAGTCGAACGATATACGCGCGATGTCCCCTATGGTCAGATGGAACGCTCGACGATAGCGCCTTGGTCCGTTCGGAGGATTGGCCGGGGAATCGAACATAGGCTGCGACGGTGCGCGTCGTCGGTCAGACTCACGGTCGGCGCGATCGCGCAGCTCGAGAATTGGAGCGAACTGTTACACGGGACTCTGAAGGAGACGCTCGGAGCGGTGATTCTCGATACGCCAGTCCTGCGCTTTCGCAACGGTCTGGAGATCGAGATGGCTAGAGGAGGATATGCGGGATTCTCGGTGCTGTTCGCCGAGATCTTCGTAGACCGTTGCTACCGGCCGACATCCCGGTTCATCGTCGGTGATGGCTGGACGGTCGTTGACATCGGCGCGAACGTGGGGTTCTTCACATGCCAGGCCGCGACCGCTGCCAAGCACACCCGGGTGGTCGCGGTCGAGCCGGTCTCCACCTACCTCACGGTGCTGCGGCGGAATGTTGAACGCAACGGGTTGCAGAACGTCAGGATTCTCCCATTCGCAGTGTCCGGTACGTCCGGTGGGAAGGTCATGATCTGCGTGTGGTACACACCGTCCGGAGAACCAAAGACCCACCGCCCGGTTCCGCCGGATGCCAAGAGAGAAACCGAAACAGTGGCCGGGATGACTCTCGGAGAGATCTTCGAAGCCACTCACGTGGATCACTGCGACTTGCTGAAGATCGACGTAGAGGGCGCAGAATACGAGCTCTTCGAAGCGGTATCGCCCGAGACCTGGGCGCGGATCGAGCGCGTGGTCATGGAGACCCATGAGGTCGCCGGGCGCTCGCAGAGCGAGCTGGTCGAGGTTCTCAAAGCGCAAGGATTCGAGAGTAGAGTGCGCCGGAACCTGCTGTGGGCTACACGAGCCGGATCGCCGTGCTGAGCGCGTGAGGCGCGCGGATGAACATCGTGTACACCTCGATTCTCAGCCCATGGGATCCGCGCCACGGAGGTGGTCAGAGAATCGTGCACGAGCTGGCGTCCGCGATGATCGAGCGCGGTCACGACGTCGACGTGGTGTATTCGAGCGCCGGGACGATCGAGCCGGGGCGGCTGCCTTATCGCGTCCATTTCGTCCCGCATCACGAGCGTCTCTACGTGAACCCCCTGGAGTTCGTTCGGCTCCTGTGGCGCCGGCGGCCGAGGAGCGGGATCCTTCACGCGCACGGGTACGAAGGAGCCTTCTACCGGACCTTGGCGCGGGAGGGCGTCGGGCTGGTGGCCACGTCGCATCATCCCGATCCTCCCGACGTGAGCGCGCGGCCGGGCCGGTGGGGGTCATTCCGGCGGGTTCGCTGGATCCGCGAGCGAATCATCGCGCTCCTGGAGCGACGGGCCCTGCGCGCCGCGGATCTCGTGATCTGCACGAGCGACTTCAGCCGGGCGGCCCTGCGGGAGCGGGGATACCTCGGGGCCGGGAATCCGATGGGGGTCGTGCACAACGGCGCACCCCCGCTGCCACGGCCGCTCGAGCCGGAGGCCGGCGCGGAGCTCGTGTGCGTGGCCCGGCTGGACCACCACAAGGGTCTCGACGTCCTGCTGCGGGCTCTCTCGCAGCTGGAAGAGCCGAGGCCTCGTCTCGATTTCGTCGGAGTCGGACGGGACGAGAGCAAGCTTCGGGTCCTGACGGAGGAGCTCGGGTTAGCCAAGACAGTGACGTTTCGCGGACAGCTGGACCGGGAAGAGCTGGGGGCTTGTCTGGCCGGCGCGAAGGTTCTGGTGTTGCCGTCGCGGTCCGAGAACTTTCCGCTCGCCGTCCTCGAGGCCATGCAGGTCGGCCTCGCGGTCGTCGCGACGAGCGTCGGCGGCATTCCGGAGGCGGTGAGCAACGGCGAGGAGGCACTGCTGGTATCTCCGAACGATCCGGGAGCCCTGGCGGACGCCCTGGCCCGGGTTCTGGGAGACGACCGACTTCGGCGGCAGCTCGCCGCCGCGGCCGCCGTGCGCGGGAGGCAGTTCACCTGGGAGGCTGCCGCGATGGGCTACGAGGCGCTCTACGCGACCTTGTGTCACTGACCGTGCCGACCGGACGGCCGGGATGTCGCGGGCGGAGCGAGGCTGACGGGCGGTGAGTGTCGAGAAGGCGGGTGCGTCTCCGGGGTTCGCGGCCCCGGCGCTCGAGCAGAGCAGCCTGGTCGGATCCGTCGCCTATATCGGAGGGATCAACGTCGTCGCGTTCGCGGGGGGGCTCATCCGACAGAAAGTCTTCGCGGTGTTCCTGGGGCCGGCGGGACTCGGCGCGTTCGGTCTGGCGGCCAGCTTCCTGGAGTTGCTGGCGACCCTGGCCCGGTTGGGGGCTCCGGCGGGCCTGCTGCGGGAGATGCGGCAGGCGCTCGCCCAGCAGGAATGGGGCAAGGCCGCGAGGGTCTTCGTCGATGTGCGACGGGTAACCCTGCGGAGGACGGTCGCCCTCGGCGTCGGGACGGTCTTGCTCGCTCCCGTGCTGAGCGACCATCTTCTCGCCGCCGTGGTGCCGCGCTGGTCGATCGCCGTCCTCGCCCTGACCGCGCCCCTCTTGTTGGCCGGTGAGCTCTGCAACGCGGCGATGAACGCCTTCGGCCGGGTTCGGACGATGGCCGCCGCCAACGTGACCGCGGTGTTGCTCGGCTTGCCGGTCGCGACGTGGCTCGTCGCGACCTGGGGGCTGTCGGGGGCACTGGTGCAGCTCGGCACGGGCGCCCTCATCGCCTTCGTGGTGTCGGAGCGCCTGCTCACCTCGGTCTTCCGACCCCGCGAGCATCACCCGGATCGGATATCCCGGGAGGAGGCGGCCCGCACGGTCGCCGGCGCGGTCCGGGTCGGGATGGCCCAGACGCTGCACCATCTCGCCATCACCGTCAATCTTCTGGCGTTCCGATCGATGATCGTGGCGCGATTGGGGACGGTCGCGAGCGGTCTCTACCAGGGCACGATGGGGCTTTCACGGCAGTACACCATCGCGCTGTCGGGAGGGTTGTTCGTCTACCTGTATCCACGTCTGGGCGCGCGATCGAACGATCTCGACGACTTCGCCGAGGAGCTCGCCAGGGGGCTTGGGTTCGCCCTGGCGGTGGTGGTACCGGCCGCGGTCGGCCTGATCGCGTTCAGGGACTGGATCGTGCGGATCGTGTTCAGCCACGAGTTCGAGCCGATGATCCAGCTGATGGGTTACTCGATGGTGGGGGACATGGCGACGATCGTCGGCGAAGTACTGAAGCTCGCGATCTTGGCCTCCGGTGCCTCGCGCACCTACGCGGTGCTCGGGCTCGTGACCGAAGTCGTGTACCTGGGCGCGTTCTGGCTGGGGCTCCACGCGTTTGGCCTTCCGGGCGCGGTCGGCGCCTACCTGGTGGCCAGTCTGCTGGGGGTGGTGATCTGTGGCGTGGCGCTGGTTCGGCTCGGCCGGCTCAGGCTCTCGGTCCGGCTGACCTCCCAGCTGCTGCTCGCGCTCCCCATCGCCGCCGTCGTGGCCATCGCGCCGTGGGGCGGCGGAACCACCCCGGTCCTGGCGATCGCCCTGGCCGCCGGGTGGATGGCGATCTGGTGGCGAGAGCTGCGCTCGGCATGGCAGTACTGACCGACGCGCCTTGCTGCGTGGTGTGCGGGTCGGTGGACACGACTCGCTGGCGCATCCCGACGGACGTGGCGATCTGGCGTTGCCGCCGCTGCGGCGCGCGCGTCACGTCTCCGGCGCCGTCCCGCGCGCATCTGCGCGAGCGCTACGAGGAGGAGCACCGGAGCGGGAAGTGGGAGCGGCTGATGGAACACGCGGACGGCGGGGAGATCGAGCGCCGGGCGAGGGTGATCACCCGGCTGGCCCCTCGGTCCAGTGGAGGGACGCTGCTGGACGTCGGGTTCGGGGATGGCCGCTTCCTCGACGCAGCCGGCCGGCTCGGGTGGAAGACGATGGGAACGGAGATCGCGCTGTCCGCGGCATCGCAGGCGGCGAGGCGCCACCCGCGCATCGTCGGTGACCTGGAGACCCTTCGGGAGGGCCCGATCTTCGACGTGATCACGTTCTTCGACGTGCTCGAGCACCTGCGGGAGCCCGCTGACGTGGTTCGGCAGGCCGGCGCCCGCCTTCGCGAGCACGGCCTGATCGCGATCACAATGCCGAACGTGCGCGGGACCGCGAGCCTGCTCTCGGCATCGCGCTGGCCATACTACGACTTCGGTGCCTACGGCCACATCCACCACTTGAGCCCACGGCATGTCCGGGAGCTGGTGCGGCGGGCCGGATTCGAAACCGTCTACGAAGAGACGCGCGGGTCGGTGGACCTGCGGGATCTGCCCGCCATGTACGGCTGGACCGCTCCGTCGAAAATCGGAGCGTGGGTGTGCGACAAGGCTAGTGGCGCGCTCGCGCGGCTCGCGCAGCCGTTGGGATTCGGCAACACGCTGTTCACGGTCGCGAGGAAGGTGCCGGGCGGATCCGACCGGACGCTGGGCGAGCCGGCCGGGTGGCGAAACGGGGCGCGCGGGTGAAGGTCGGGATCGACGTGGTCGGCGCGCTCCGGCCGGATACCGGAGCGGGACGGTACACCGCCGAGTTCGTGGGCGCGCTCACCCGGATCGACCCTGGTCCCGAGGTGGTCCTGTTCTGCAACGCGTTCCGCGTGAAGGACGCCGGGAAGGTCCTGGGGCTTGGACGGCCGGTCGTCAATCCTCGGATCCCCGGCCGCGTGCTGCTCACGGCGTGGCGATGCCTCCGGTGGCCGCCCATCGATGCCTTGATCGGGCCCGTGGACGTGTTCCACACCTCGGACTGGGTCCATCCCCCGCAGCGGCACGGCGCCACGGTGGCGACGGTTCACGACGTGGGCGCGCTGGTCCATCCCGACTGGTACGCGCCCGACGTCGTGGAGGTGCACCGACGGAAGAACGAGGCCGCGGCACGGAAGGCCACCGCCATCATCACCGGGTCGGAGTTCACGCGGGACGAGTTCGTGCGGTTACACGGAATCGGCCGGAACCGGGTGCACGTCGTGCCATACGGGGTGTCGTCGTTCTTCCGGCCGGTCGATCCCGAGCGCGCCCGCGCCACCGCGACGAGCCATGGGCTCGCGCGACCGTTCTTGTTATACGTCGGAACGCGTGAGCGGAGGAAGAACCTGCTGGGACTGATGGAAATCTTCGCGCGGGTGAGCCAGCGGCGCCCCGACGTGAGATTGGCGCTGGTCGGCATGCGTCCGTGGGCGGAGGCCAGCGAGGTCCACGGCGCCGGGCACTGGAGCGGGCAGGAAGTGGAAGCCCGCATGCAGAAGCTCGGGATCGCCGGCCGCGTCAGCGTCCTGGGGCACGTGCCGCTGCCGAAGCTGCGCGACCTGTACAGCGCGGCCGACGCGTTCGTGTTCCCCAGCTACTACGAGGGATTCGGCCTGCCCGCCCTGGAGGCGATGGCGTGTGGGCTGCCGGTTGTCGCCTCCTCGCGGAGTGCTATCTGCGAGGTCGTCGGCGACGCGGGCCTCCTGGTCGACCCGGACGAGCACCGGGCTTTCGCCGACGCAATCCTGCGTCTGTTGGACGAGCCGACCGAGCGGGAGACGCTCCGGGGCAGGGGGCGTGAGCGGGCGGCGCGATTCACGTGGGAGTCGACCGCGCGCGGGACGATGGGGGTCTACCGGGAGGCGGTCGGACGCGAATGACGCGGCGGGTGCTGAACGTGATCGAAAGCTTGGGGCTCGGCGGCGCCGAGCGACTGCTCCTGACCACGCATCGGCACATCGATCGGCGTCTCGTGGAACCCGAGGTCGCATGCCTGTTCGGGCCGAATACTCTCGCCGAAGAGCTTCGGAGCGCGGGCGTACGTGTGCACGAGCTGGGGCTGAGGAGCCCGCGCGACGTGCCGGACGGCGTCCTTCGGCTTAGGCGACTGATGGGAGACGCGCGGTTCGACGTCGTGCACACCCACCTCTACTACGCGAACCTCGCGGGTCGGCTTGCCGCGTGGGGGCGGGCTAGGGTCGTCAGCACGCTGCACAATCCCGACTACACGTATGAGAGCCGGCCCGGAGCGGTGTTCGCGGCGAAGAAGCTGGCGGATCGGTTCACCGGCCGATGGATGACCCGGCGATTGGTGGCGGTGAGCGACGAGGTGCGCCGGGACTTCGAGAAGCAGCTGGGGTTCTCGGGGATCGAGGTAATCCCGAACTACATCGACCTCGACCGGTTCACGCGCCGGCTGGATCAGGTGGACCGCGCGACGGCTCGCGCTCGGTGCGGCGTCGGGCCGGACGACGTGATGGTCCTCCACGTGGGTCGGTTGCACCCCCAGAAGGGGCAGGATCTCCTGATCGATGCGATCGCGCGGGCCCGGCGGGACGTGCCGAGGCTGGTGTTGTTCCTCGTAGGCGAGGGTGGAAGTCGTGCGGCCCTGGAGGGGAGAGCGAGGGACCGGGGGATCGGCGCGGAGGTGCGATTCGAGCGGGCGCAGCGAGAGGTGAGCGTGTACTACCGTGCCGCCGACATGTTCGCCTTTCCGTCCCGGTACGAGGCGTTCGGCATCGCGCTCCTGGAGGCGATGGCCGCGGGTCTTCCGATCGTGGCCTCGAGGACGGGAGGCATTCCGGACGTCACCGGCGACATGGCGGCCCTGCTCATCCCGGTCGGCGACGTCGACGCGCTGTCGGATGGCATCCGGGGGCTCGCGGGCGACGCGGTCTGGCGTGGTGCGATGGGAGGCGCCGGTCGGGAGCGGGCCAAGGCGTTCGACGTGAAGGTCCACTTGCCTCGTCTGGAAGCCATCTATGCATCGCTATGAGCTGCCGGCTCTCCTGGGGCTGGCGCTGGCGATCCGGCTTCTCCTGCTCGTCGTGTGGACGCCCCCGATCGTGGCCGACTCCGCGGACTACGACCGACTGGCGCGCTCGTTGGCCGAAGGTCGGGGGTACACGAACACACGGGGAGAGCCCACCTCGTGGCGGCCGCCTCTCTATCCCGCGTTCGTGGCGGCCATCTACCGGGTCGCGGACGGGTCGGTCGAGGCGGTCCGATTGGTACAGGTGCTCGTGGACGTGGGGACCGTCGCCCTCGGCTACCAGCTGGGAACGGTGCTGTTCGGGGCGCTCGCGGGGCGCATCGCGGGGCTGCTGATTGCGGTGAACGTCTCCACGATCTCGGCGAGCAGCCGCCTCCTGAGCGAGACACTCTTCACGATGCTCTTGATGGCGGGAGTGGTTCTCGCCGTGGAGTGGTGGCGGGCGCTGCGCGCGGACCGCAAGCCCGCGGCCGTCGCGCTGGGGGTCGGGGTCGGGGCGATGGTGGGGGCGGGGACGCTCTGCCGCGGGGTCTTGCTCCTGTACCCGCTGTGTCTCATCGGCGTGGCGGTGCTGCGGTGGTGTGTGTCTCCGCCGGCGTGGGAGCGATCGACGTCCGCGGCCCCGACGAGCGGAAGGGGACTTCTCCTGGCGTCGGGGGCCCTGTTGCTGGGCTTCGCGCTCATCGTGATGCCGTGGACCGTACGGAACTATCGCGTCCACGGCGCGCTGGTCCCGGTGGCTACGCAGCTGGGCGTCACCCTGTATACTGCCTACAACCCGCCGAACGGATGGATATTCGGGATCGACACTCAGGACGAGACGGTGGCGGCCGCACATCGACTTTCCGAGGTTGCAGCAAGCGCGATGTTAACCAAGGCCGCAGTAAGCTCGATCCTGAGCTCGCCCCGAAGGATTCTCCGGCTCGAGGTGCTCAAGGTGATGTACTTCTGGGTTCCGGTCGACTGGGAGATCCTGCCCGTTTACGGCGCGGTCAACCCGACGTACCTGTTCGTCGGGCTGTGGGCGCTGGTTTACGCCGGACTGCGGCTGACGCACAAGTGGCGCCCGGACGAGGTGCCAACGTGGGCGGCCTGGCTTCCCATCGCCTATCTGTTCGCGATGGCGATGGTGGTGCAGGGTACCCCGAGGTACCGGCTTCCGTGCGAGCCCTTGCTGGCGGTGTTCGCCGCGGCGGCGCTCGCGGCGATCGGCCGGGAGGTCAGCCGGAGGACGATGGTGGCTCTCGTGAGCGGGACGGTCGGGGCAGTGGCGGTCGCGCAGGTCCTGGCGGGACCGCTCAAGAGCCTGGCGAAGAGCTGGATCTCCGGCGGTGCGTGAGGGTGGCGGCTGAGATGACGGTGCCGGTGCTGTACGTCTCGTACGACGGAGTCCTCGATCCACTCGGCAGCTCGCAGGTGGTGCCGTACGTGGCGGGCCTGGCCGGGCACGGGTTCTCTCCCACGTTAATCTCCTTCGAGAAGCCGGAGCGCTGGTCCCAGGTCGAAGTTGGGAGCGAGACCCGGCGCGGCCTGGCCGCTCGCGGCGTTCGCTGGGTTCCGCTCCACTATCACAGGCGGCCACGGCTGGCCGCCACCGCGCTCGACGTCATCGCCGGCCGCCGGGCCATCGCGCGTGAGTGGGCGCGCTCGTCGCCCCGTATCGTTCACTGCCGCGGTGACGTGGCCGGGCTGATGGCGCGGTGGGCCCATCTGCCGTCCACGTGCCGCTTTCTCTACGACGTGCGGGGCTTCTTCTCGGACGAGCGGGTCGAGACCGGCTCGTGGCGGCGGGGCAGCCTCCTGGACCGGGCGGTTCGACGCGCGGAAGCGGCCAATCTGGATCGAGCCGACGGCGCGGTGGTGCTGACGCAGCATGCGGCCAGGATCATTCGGGAGAGACGTCCGTCATTGCCGGCGCTCCGGGTCGTGCCGACCTGTGTGGACGTGTCGGCGTTCCGGCCGCGGGCGGTGGATCGCACACCGGAGTTCGGACTCGCCTACGTGGGGTCCGTGGGCACCTGGTACATGGCCGACGCGATGGTGTCGTTCGCGCGGCTGGCCGCGGGCGCCGGAGCTCGACGGGCCCTCTTCTTGACTCCGGAGCCCCGGGAGATCGCCCGGCGGGGGGCGACCGCCGACTGGGCGGAGGTGAAAACGGTGCCGCCGCGGGCGGTGGCGGAGTGGCTGCCGCGGGCGACCGCGACGTTCTTCTTCATCAAGCCGGTCGCTTCGAAGCGTGCATCGTGCCCGACCAAGTTCGCGGAGGGGCTGGCCTCGGGGCTGCCCGTGGTGTGCAACCGCGGGATCGGAGACCTGGACGACATCGTCGAGCGGGAGGGAGTGGGCGTCCTGATCGATGAGCTTTCCGAACCCGCGTATCTCGACGCTCTGCGACGGCTGGAGGACCTACTCCGGGATCCGGGCCTGTCCGCGCGGTGCCGCCGGCTGGCCCAGACACGCTACAGTCTTCGGCTCGGGGTGGGCGCGTATCGCGAGCTCTACGACGAGCTGCTGGCGAGCGGCGCGGTGCCGTCGCCGGCTCCCGAATTGGAACGCATCCCGTGATCCGCGTGCTCGCCCTGGTGCCGTACCCGACGGATCGGGCGCCCGGTCAGCGGTACCGGATCGAGCAGTGGTCGCCGTTCTTGTTCCGGGAAGGTGTGCACGTGACGCTGTCGACCTTCCTCTCGCCGCGAGGCATGGAGGTTCTGTACGAGCCCGGGCACGCGGCGGTCAAGATGCGCGAGACGATGCGCGGGTACCTGAAACGCTGCGCCGAGGCGGTCCGACCGGTACCGGCCGACGTGATCTTCGTCTACCGCGAAGCGGCCCTGCTGGGACCGGCCTGGATCGAACGGCTACTCGCATTTCGCCGTCCCATCGTCTTCGACTTCGACGACGCGATCTACCTGGCCGACACGAGCCGCGCGAACGCGTGGAGCCGCCCGTTCAAGTCGTGCCGGAAGGCGGAGACGATTTGCCGAATGGCTCGACACGTCACGGTTGGCAACGAGTTTCTCGCTCGGTACGCGCGGGACCGGGCCCGAGACGTCTCGGTGATCCCGAGCACCATCGACACCGAGGTGTACCAGGTCCGTCCGCGCGAGCCGAAGCGAGTGCCGATCGTCGGCTGGACCGGTAGCGTGACCACGGCCCCCTACCTCATGGCCCTCGCGCCCGTGCTGAGAAGGCTTCGCGAGAAGCACGAGTTCGACCTGCGGGTGATCGGGGCGCAGGTCCACATCGAGGGGTTGGCCGTCACCTGCCTTCCGTGGCGCGCCGAGACCGAGCCGGACGACCTCCGTCCCCTCGACGTCGGCCTGATGCCGCTGCCGGACGACGAGTGGTCGCGGGGCAAGTGCGGCATGAAAGCGCTCCAGTACATGGCGCTGGGGATCTCGCCGGTGGTCTCGCCGGTCGGGGTGAACGCCACGATCGTGCGCGACGGCGTGAATGGCTTCCATGCGTCGACGGACGACGAGTGGGTCGATCGCCTCGGCCTCCTGCTCGAGGACGAGGGGCGGCGTCTCCGCCTGGGACAGGAGGCACGGAGATCGGTGGAGCAATCGTACAGCGCCCGGACCCACGCGCCGCGGCTCGCCGCGATTCTCCGAGAGGCGGCGGCGTGACGTCGGTGGGGAAGCGGGCGACGCGCACCGTCACGCGGTCGGGGACCGGTGTCGCGATAGTTCGCCGAACGGCGAGGCGACTCTACGGGTGGGCGTTCGTCATTCGCGCGCTGGTGGGGTTCCTCGCCTATGCTCTGACGATCTACGGCGATTTGCCGATCGTGGAGGATGCGCGCTTCTACGAGCAGATCGGGTACGAGGTGGCCGACGATTGGTTGTCGGGGAAGAGCGTCGATTTCGACTCCCTGCCGGAAGGGGTGCAGACCGCTCGATTGCTGGTGACCGCCATCGCCGTCTTCTATTTCGTGACGGGCGGGGTGCGCGCGCTGCCGGTGCTGCTGGTCGTCTACAGCGCGGTCACCGCGCTGGTGCCCATCTACGTCTATCGGGTGGCCCGCGCGCTGGACGCCCCCGAGTCGGTGGCCCGGCGGGCAGGATGGCTCGTCACACTGTCGCCGGCCTTCGTGTTCTGGTCGGGAAGCCTCTACAAGGAAGGCCTCACGCTGCTCCTTCTGAGCGTCGCGGCGTACCACACGCTCCGGCTTCAATCGGGCTGGACGACGCGCTCGATCGGCGCGCTGGTGCTGTGCGTGGTGGCGCTGTGGGGGGTGCGGTTCTATCTCGCCGTCCTGCTGGCATTGGCAGCGGGCGTGAGCTTGCTGTGGGGCCGCGCGGTCGGGACCGCGACGCGGACGCGCGCGCCGGTGATCGTCCGGCAGGTCGCGATCCTCTCGATCTTCGCGGTGGTCATCGTCTCGGTGGGACTCGCGGCCCGGACGGACCGGGTGCTGTTCGAGAGCGACGAAGGGGTGCTCGTCGATCTCGATGTGCGGCGCGCGGGGTCGGCGAGAGAGGCCAGGTCGGGATACCTGCCGGAAGCGAGCGTCGCGACGCCCGAGGAGGCGTTGCAGTACTCTCCGCTGGGTCTGGTGTACTTCCTCACCGTGCCGCTGCCGTGGCAGCTGGGCTCGATCAGACAGAACCTGATCATTCCCGAGAACCTCTTCTGGCTGGCGCTCTATCCCTTGATGGTGGTGGGCGGCGCCCGGGCGCTCCGGTCGAATCGCGCGGGTGTCGTGTTCCTTCTCCTGATGACGGTCGGGATGTGCATCGTGTACACGCTGCTGGTCGCGAACGTGGGGACGGCCTACCGAATGCGGTCGCAGGTCTGGCTGCTCTGGGCGCCCTTCGCCGCGTGGGGATGGGAGATCTGGCGCGCGGGGCGGATCCGCGCCCGGCCGCGCCGTGCGCCTCGGGTCGGAGCCCGGCCGACCCGGGTGGGCTCGCGGTAGCCATGTGCGGCATCGCGGGACTCGTGGATCTGCGCGGGCGCACCGTCGACCCCGCGCTCGCGCGGCGACTCTGTGCCCCGCTCGCCCATCGGGGCCCCGACGACGAGGGCTATCACGCCGAGGGGCCGGTCGCGCTCGGCCAGCGCCGCCTCGCCATCCTGGACTTGCCGGGCGGCCGTCAGCCCATGAGCAACGAGGACGGGACGGTCTGGATCACCTTCAACGGTGAGATCTACAACTTCGCCGAGCTCCGGCGGGGGCTGGAGGAGCGGGGCCATCGGTTCGCGACCCGCAGTGACACCGAGGTGATCGTTCACGCCTACGAGCAGCACGGGGTCGACTGCCTGAACGAGCTACGGGGGATGTTCGCCTTCGCCTTGTGGGACCGGCGGAGCCGGACGCTCGTGCTCGCGCGGGATCGGGTCGGCAAGAAGCCTCTCTTCTACGCGGAGGCGGACGGCCAGTGGATGTTCGCCTCTGAGCTGCAGGGGCTGCTGGCACACCCCGGGGTTCAGCGGGAGATCGACTCGACGGCCGTCGACGACTACCTCACGTATGGGTACATCCCGGCGCCGAAGACGATCTTCCGGCACGTCTACAAGGTTCCGCCCGCCCACTACCTCACGTTGACGCTCGGGACCGGCGGGAGCGGCGGTCCGGACGTGCGCGTCGCGCGCTACTGGCGCCTGGCCTACGGTCCGAAGCTCGCACTGGACGAGGAGGCCGCCGCGGAGGGGCTGCTGGAGGTGCTCTCGGAGGCGGTGCGGCTCCGCATGATCGCCGACGTGCCACTCGGCGCCCTGCTGAGCGGGGGCATCGACTCGAGCCTCGTGGTGGCGCTGATGAGCCGCCTCTCGGATCGCCCCGTCAAGACCTTCTCCATCGGATTCGACGAGCGCGAGTTCGACGAGCTGGCCTACGCTCGGATGGTGGCCCAGCGGTACGCGACGGAGCATCAGGAGCTCGTGGTCCGCCCCGATGCCCTGGAGGTCCTGCCCACGCTGGTGCGCCACTACGGTGAGCCCTACGCAGACTCCTCCGCCATCGCGACCTACTATGTCGCCAAGCTCACCCGAGAGCACGTCAAGGTGGCGCTCAACGGGGACGGGGGGGACGAGTGCCTGGCCGGGTACGAACGCTATGCGGCCGGCCTCGTCGCCGAGCGCTACCGGAGGATCCCGGCGGTGATCCGCCGGCTGGGGATCGAGCCGATGAGCCGCCTCATCCGAGAGGACGCCCCGCGGCGGAGCCGGTTGCGGCAGGCCCGGCGGTTCCTCGAGGTGGCGGGCCGGCCGGCGGCGCAGCGCTACCAGCGCTGGATCGGGTACCTGTCGGCGTCACAGCGCGCCGGCCTCTACTCCGCCGAGTTCCGGGATCAGCTGGCCGGACATGAGGCCGAGCGGTGGCTGCTCGGAATCTGGGAGCGGGCCGAGCGCGATGGGCTCGAGCCCCTCGACCAGATGCTCGCGGTCGACGTGGAGTCGTATCTTCCCGGCGATCTACTCGTCAAGATGGATATCGCGACCATGGCGAACTCGCTGGAGGCCCGCTCGCCGTTCCTCGACCACCGAGTCATGGAGTTCTGCGCCCGGCTGCCCCGCCGGTACAAGCTGCGCGGCCTCACCCTCAAGTACCTGCTGAAGCGGGCCGGCGCGCGGCTACTCCCGGCCGAGACGCTCGAGCGTCGCAAGATGGGATTCGGGGTGCCGGTGGGCGACTGGATGCGGGGAAGCCTGCGCCCGTGGGTCGAGGACGTGCTCTTCTCGCCGCGCGCACTGAAACGCGGCTACTTCGACCCGGACGCGCTCCGCCAGTTCGTGTGGACGCGTCTGAACGGTCGACGAGAGCAGTCGTTCGATCTCTGGGCGTTGCTCTGGCTCGAGCTGTGGCACCAGGAGTTCATGGATTGAGCGCGGAGCGCGGCGGGCAACCGGTTGCGACGGCGACGGGCACGATCAAGGTGCTCCGGGTAATCGCCCGCCTCAACGTCGGGGGGCCCACCGTTCACGTGATCAATCTCTCGCGCGGTCTCGATCCCGCGCGGTTCCATTCGATCCTGGTCGCCGGCACCGAGAACCCGGGCGAGGGGTCGATGCTCGACCTCGCCCTTGAGTGTGGGGTACGCCCGATCGTGATTCCGGAGATCGTGGGCCAGGCGACACTCAAGCCGCGGGACCTGAAGGCCCTGATCGCCCTCTACCGGCTGATCCGGCGCGAGCGTCCTCAGATCGTCCACACCCACGCGGCGAAGCCCGGAGTGCTGGGGCGAGTGGCGGCGCGGCTCGCGGGAGTACCGGTGGTGGTCCACACGTTCCACGGGCACATCCTGCACGGATACTACGGGCCGCTGATGAACCGGCTTCTCCGCCGGATGGAGCGGATGCTGGCGCGTCTCACCGACCGGATCATCGCGGTGAGCGAGCAGGTCAAGCAGGACCTGGTCCGGTACGGCGTGGCGCAGCCCGACAAGATTTCGGTGATCCCCCTAGGCCTCGAGCTCGAAGCGTTCCTCGACGCCGACGTCCACCGCGGCGAGCTTCGCCGCGAGCTGGGGATCGCGAGCGACGCGCCGCTGGTGGGCATCGTGGGGCGGATCTTCCCGATCAAGAATCACCGGCTGTTTCTGGAGGCGGCGGCTCTCGTGTCTGCCCAGGAGCCCGTCGCGCGCTTCGTCGTGGTGGGAGACGGGACGCTGCGGCCCGAGATGGAGGCTTTGGCCCAACGACTGGGTCTTGGCCCGCGGGTCGTCTTCACCGGATGGCGCCGCGACCTGCCGAGCGTGTACGCGGATCTGGACGTCCTGGTGGTCTCCTCCGACAACGAGGGCACCCCAGTTTCGGCCATCGAAGCGATGGCCTCGGGGTGTCCGGTGGTGGCAACCCGGGTGGGAGGGCTTCCAGATCTCATCGAAGACGACGAGGCCGGTCGACTGGTGCCGCCTCGCGATCCCGGTGCCCTGGCGGGGGCGATCGTCGGACTGCTCCGGGACCGGGATCTCGTGCGCCGGATGGGCCGGCGCGGTCGGGATCGGGTGCGGGATCGCTATCGGGCCGAACGGCTGTGCCGGGACGTCGAGGCGCTCTATGTCGGCCTGCTCGCCTCCAAGGAGGATCGGCGCGTGCCGCGGAAGGCGCGAACCCGGGACCTGGTCCTGAAGCGTGTCCTCGACGTGTCGCTCGCCACGCTCGGGCTCGTGGGTTCTGCCCCCCTTTGGGGGCTGGCCGCCCTCGCCATCAAGCTGGAAGACGGCGGGCCCGTGTTCTTCCGACAGGAGCGCTGGGGGCAACACGGCCACCACATGCGAGTGCTCAAGTTCCGAACCATGATCGCCAACGCGAATCCCACCGGCGTCACGGTCCAGGCGACCGCACGGGATCCGCGGGTCACGCGGGTTGGGCGAGTGCTCCGGGCCACCGCCTTTGACGAGATCCCGCAGCTGCTGAACATCTGGAAGGGCGAGATGAGCTTCGTCGGGCCGCGGGTTCTGCCGATCAACGAGCGGCAGGGGCGGGAGGGGGCCGGTGATGTGCCGGACGAGAAGATCCCCGGCTTCCACGAGCGCCTCCAGGTCCGTCCGGGGCTCACCGGCATCGCCCAGATCTACGCACCTCGTGACGTGCCGCGCCGCCACAAGTTCAGGTACGACTTGTTCTACATCCGGCGCCAGAGCTTCCTGCTGGACGTGCGGCTGATCTTCCTCTCCTTCTGGATCACGTTGCGCGGGGCCTGGGAACGAAGGGAGGGGAAACTCTGAGCGATCACGCGCGAGGCTGGGCGCGGCCGGGCCGCGTTGTCTCGGCGCGGCTCTCCCGATGGGGCCGATCGGCGCTGCTCCTGGTCGGGCTCGTGGCCGCGGTCGCGGTTGGTCTGCCGTGGGGCGCGAGCGCCCTCGGGCGCTGGCTGGTGGTTGCGGACCCGCTGGAGCCGGCGAGGGCGGTGGCGGTGCTGAGCGGGCGAGTCCCGTTCCGCGCCATGGAGGCCGCGACCCTCTACCGAGACGGTCTCGCTCCGGAGGTCTGGCTCACGAACGAAGTCCGCACCGCCGAGGAGCTGGCGCTCGACCATCTCGGGGTGACGGTCTTCCGTCGAGAGGTCTACAACCGCGAAGCCCTGGAGCGGCTCGGGGTGAAGCGGGAGGCGATCCGTCTGCTGGATGACCGGATCCGGAACACCGCGGACGAGGTTCGAGTCATCGCGGCGGCGCTCCGGCGGGCCGGGGGAGATCGCGTGATCATCGTCACGTCCAAGGTCCACAGCCGCCGCGTGCGCGCGACCTGGGCCGCGCTGGTCGGGAACTCGCCGCGCGCGGTCGTCCGCTACCCGCGGGAGGAGCCCTACGCGGGAGGTCACTGGTGGCTGAACACCCGGGATGCCCTCGATGTGTCGCGCGAGGTGTTCGGTCTCATGAACGTGTGGGCCGGCTTTCCGGTGCAGCCGGATCGACCCCGCGGATGATGCCAGTGGCGCCCGACACGGCCGCGCGGTATTCTCCAGCGTCCGCGACCAAACGCATGCTACCGCGCCTTGCCCAGACCTCGACCTGAATGGAGAAGCTCGACCGCCTCGGGTGGGCGGCGGGGATCGCCTTCACGGCCTACGGCCTCTCCATCGGGGTCCGGGTCAGCGACCGGAGCGCGCTCGCGCGGATCCGCGAGCTGCTCCCGCCCGGGTGGAAACCTGCCATCAAGCCGACGGTCCAGCGCTTGTACTCTCTCGTGGTGGGCGGTCCCACGAGCCGGGCGGGAGTCCGTCGTTTGAGTATCCTGTACTCGGACGCGGCACGTCTGGTGCGCACCCACGACTTCGAAGAAGTGCTGCGACTTCTCGAGCAGGACATGGAGCTCTACATAGGGGACCGGGCGAGGCGGCGCATCTTCGTGCACGCGGGGGTGGTCGGCTGGAACGGTCGGGCGATCCTCGTCCCGGGACGAAGCGGGAGCGGAAAGAGCTCGCTGGTGAAGGCGCTCGTGGAGGCAGGAGCGAGCTATTACTCCGATGAGTTCGCGGTCCTGGACGAACGCGGGCGCGTACACCCGTATACGATCCCGCTCTCCATTCGTCCGGGCGGGGACGGAGCGGCTCGCACGAAGTATCGAGCGGAGGAAATCGGTGGTGTGGTGGGAACCCATCCGTTGCCGGTGGGTCTCGTCATGATCACGCGATGGGTCAGGGGCGGCCAATTTCGCCCGCGCCCCCTGTCAGCGGGGCGCGCGGTGCTCGAGCTGCTGGCCAATACACTGCCAGCTCGGCGACGACCGGAGCGAGTCCTCGACACCCTCACGCAGGTCGCCGCGCAGGCGGTCGTCCTGCGAGGCTCACGAGGGGAGGCCGTGAAAGCCGCCGGTCAGATCCTTGGGAGCGATCTATTTCGCCCCAGTCCGGAGCGGAACGCCGCGACGGCATTTACCGGGTAGGAGTGTGAGCATGGAGTCCATTCGACCTCGGGCACGCACAGACCGGCTCGTGACGCGTGATCTCGGTGACGAGCTTCTCGTTTACGATTTGGAGCGGCACAAGGCGTACTGCCTCAATCATGTCGCCATGCAGGTGTTCCGCCTCTGCGACGGGGAGACGACGATCCCGGACCTGGCGCATCGCATCGGGGACGTCCTCGGCGTCCCGGTCGACGAACGAGCCGTCCGCCTCGGTCTCATGCGCCTCGAGAAGGCCCGACTTCTCGACGGCCCGGTCGAGCCGATCCTTCACACCTCGCGACGCGAGATGCTGAGTACGCTGGGCCGGGCGGCCGTGGTGGCCTTGCCGGTCGTCACGGCGATCACCGTTCCTACGTCGGCGCAGGCGGCCAGCGGCTGTCTGCCATTCGGCAGCCCCTGCACCGGCTCCATGCAATGCTGCCCAGGCCTCAGCTGCAATGCCAGCATCGGAAACCCCGGGTTGAAAACGTGCAACTGACGTGCCCTGGCACTTCGTAACGCCCGCGAGCGCGAGACTCCAGGCGGAGGGCCCTGTGTTACGGGCGCTCCTGGGTCGGTGGCTGGCCACCGGTGAGCTACCCTCCGCGCCCGACGAGTCGCAAGCAAGCCTGCTCGTGGAAGCCGCGTCGGAGCAGGGTCTGGCCGGGCTTCTCCGTCAGGCCATCGGGCAGCAGAGCGTCCGTTGGCCAGATGCCGCTCGAAGAGCTCTCCGCCGGGCCGACCACGAGGCTTTTGCGTTAGGAGTGCGCCAGCTCGAGACGGCGAACAGGATCCAGCACCTTCTCGGTGCTCGAGGATTGCGTTGTCTGCCGCTCAAAGGAGCCGCACTCGCCGAGCGCCTGTACGATTCCGTGGCCCATCGTCCCATGGCCGACGTTGATCTGCTCGTGCTCGACGACTGGCCCCAGGCGGTCACGCTGCTGCAGGAGGCCGGCTTCGCCGAGCACGAACAGGCCGACCACGCCCGGGCTTTCCTGGACCCAGCCTCGGGTACGGTCGTGGAGCTTCATCAGGCTGTCGTCTCCTGCGCCCGGCTCTTTCCGCTCGACCTCGACGCCGCCTGGAGACGCTGCCGCCCGGGCGCCGGCCTCGTGAAAAGGGTGCCCTCGAGCGAGGATCTGCTCGTGCAGCTCGCGCTCCATGCCAGTTTCCAGCATGGTCTCGCGCTCCGCCTTGTCCAGTTCCTCGATGTGCGCCGCCTGCTGGAGCGAGAGCCTCCCGAGCTCGCCTCGCTCGCGCAAGTCGCGGTTGGCTCACGCGCGCAGGCTGCGGTCGCCCTCGCGCTCGAGGCCGCTCACGCGCTGGTCGGCGCGCCGATCGGTCCGGACCTCCGAGAGCTTGTCACCGCGTGGCTGCCTGGCGGTCTGCGGCGCTACTGCACCTCCCGACTTCTTTCCGATCCGACCGCCCTGCTGGTCCCCGCCGATCCTCCAATCGGACGAATTCGATGGGAGCTGGCGGCCGGACGGCGCATGGCCCTGATTCGAGAGACGCTCAGATCTGGTCAGTCTGGCTTTTCGAGGCCGGCCGCCCTCGGGACCATAAGGCGCGCGCTTGATCTCGCTCGACGGTGGGGCCGACCCACGCTTCGCGCTTTCATGCCTCGCCCAGAGGGATGACGGATCGCACTACCTGTAGGGCCGTCATTTCCTTCGCGTCACAATCCGCTGGGCAACGATCGGAAACGAATTTTTTTGGTACCCGGACAGGGCTTGCCCATACTCCACTTCAACGGAGAGGTGCGGGCTCTGGTTTCAGAGGAGGCTCAACGTGCAGAGAGCGGTGACGGGCCGCATGGTGTCTCGAGTGTCGGGCTGCCTCCTGACGATGGCGGTATCCTGCACCCCGGCGATGGCGCTCGACCTGGGGCAATGGATCCCCGGCCTTAAGCTGAGCCCGTTTCTCAGCGAGCGCGTCGAGTACGACAGCAACGTCTTCCAAACGCCGAGCCACACCAAAGACGACATCATCTTCAAGACCATCCCGGGCTTTGTCGCCGACTACACGTTCGGCCCTCACTCGGTCAGCGCGGGCTATCGGGCCGAGATCTTGCGGTACCTCGACCTAACCAACCAGGACACCGTTCATCACATCGGGGTCGCCCAGCTTCGCCTCGACTTTCCGCGGACGTTGCTCACCCTGAGGGATGACTTCACCCGCACCAGCGACCCTCCGGGTACCGAGCTCACCGGGCGGATCTTGAGCACCACCAACGTCCTCAAGCCCGAAGGCGAGTATCGCATCACCTCGAGCTTTTCGACGGGGCTGAACTATTCGTGGACGCGCGTCCGATTCGACGACCGGCCTATCGGGGACCTGATCGATCGCGATGAGCATCTCATCGGCGCCTCGGTATTCTGGAAGTTCATGCCCAGGGGTGACGTGTTTTTCAACTACAGCTACGGCATCAGCAGCTTCACCGAGGCGGACGATCGCGACTTCACGTCGCACAACATCACGATCGGACTTCGTGGCGACATCACCTCCAAGCTGTCGTCGGTGTTTCGCATCGGCTATACGCGGGAGGATCCGGTCCACGGCAACCAGACCAGCTACAATGGGCTGATTTTCGGCGGTGACACGACGTATCGACCGACCGACCGGCTCACCTTCACTCTCTCCACGCAGCGCGGGCGACAGGAGTCGGTCTTCGGGACGAATGCCTTCTACGTCACCAGCAACGCGACACTCTCGGCCCTTTATCAGATCCTTCCCAAGGTGACGCTCACCGCGCGCCTCGGGGGCGGCATCAACGACTATTCGACCAAGCAAACGGCGGACGGCAAGACCGATTTCCGGCACGACAGCTTCATCCTCGCTGGCGCCCAGGCGGACTACGACATCCAGCCGTGGTTGCGGGTAGGCCTCGAATACCTCCGGACGAGCCGGGACTCCAACTTCCCATCGTTTCGCTTCGTGGACGACCGGATCACCGCGCGAGGTACCCTTCAGTTCTAGTCAGTTCTAGACCGTAGCCGGCTGCTTGACAGCCGGTGGTGGTCGGCTTACCCTTGCCGGGTCACAGGCAATGCCCCCGACGATATCCTGGACGCGCGTCACTCGCTCGCTGCTCACCGCTCTCGTCTTCCTCTGCTGGGCGGGTTCACCCTCTCTCGGCCAGGAATACACGATTGGCCCTCGCGACGTGCTGGGCATCACGGTGTGGGGGCAGGCGGACCTTTCACGGGACTATGGGGTCGACCCGGACGGGTTCATCCCGTTTCCCCTGATCGGGCGGGTGAAGGCAGCGGGATCGACCCCGAAAGAGCTGGCGGGTGAGCTGACCGAGCTCCTCGGGAAGGATTACCTCGTCAATCCCCAGGTCATCGTCTGGGTCAAGGAGTATCTCTCCCAGAAGGTGCAGGTGCTCGGAGCGGCCGAAAAGCCAGGCGTCTACTACCTCACGGGCCCCACCACCATCCTGGAGATCCTGTCAAAGGCGGGAGGACTGGCGTCGACCGCCGGCAAGCAGGTCGTCCTGTTGCGAAACCACGCGCCCACCACGGACGGCAGCGCCGCCGCCAGTCCGGTCCTTCGTCTGAGCCTGGACAAGATTCAGGCGGGAGACCCGGCCGAGAACACGAAGATCCTGAACCAGGACACCATCATCGTGTCCAAGGCGCAGGCGCACTCGTACTTCGTCTTCGGCGAGGTCAAGAAGCCCGGCGGATACCTCCTCGAGAAAGACACGAACATCCTCGAGGGGATCACCATTGCGGGCGGTTTCACCGACAAGGCGGCACCCGGCCGGACCCGCGTGATCCGGTCGACTCCGGAGGGTCAGAAGGTCATCGAGGTGGACATGAATGACATCCTGCGGCGGGGCCGCGAGGCGAAGGGGGTCATGCTCCAGGAGAGCGATGTCGTGGTGGTGCCCGAAAGTTTTTTTTGACGGGCAAGACGCATTTGGAGGGGTTTATCCCGAAATAGGGACATCATGGTCACACCCGAGAGCGAATCCCAGGTCAGGGTAGCCGATTACCGCCGCGTGCTGCGCAAGCATCGGTGGCTGATCACTGGCCTCTTTCTGCTGACGGTTCTCAGCGTCGGGATCTGGACATTCACGCAGGTGCCGATCTACCAGGCATCCGCGACGATTCTCATCGAGCCCGAGGCGCCGAAGGTGTTGAACATTCAGGACGTGACGCCGATCGGCGCCATGTCTCCCTACGACCCGGCCTTCTACCCCACCCAGTACGAGATCATCCGAAGCACCGCGGTCGTGGAGCGTGCCGCCGAGGCGCTCAACCTCAAGGAGCGTGTCGCTGGCGGTGGGCAAGGGGCCGCCACGAGTCCTGGCATCACGGGCTTGCTCGTGGTCGACCCCGTTCGGAACACGCGACTGGTGCTCATCAAGGTCACGGGTCCCGATCCGGCGAGGGCCGCCGCGGAGGCCAACGCGGTGGCCAACGCCTATGCCAAGTACAACGTGGAGCTCAAGCTGAAGGGGGCGCGGGACGCGCTGACCTGGCTCACCGAGGAAGCGGGGCGCCTCCGGACGAAGGTCGAGGAATCCTCGCAGGCCTTGCAGAACTACCGGATCAAGTCCGGCATCCTGGGCATGCAGGAGCAGCGGCAGATCAGCGCGCAGAAGATCATCGAGGCGAACAAAGGCTACATGGAGGCGGTGGCGTATCGGATGTCGCTGGAAGCCAAGCTGGGCGAACTGAGCCAGGCCGCCAAGGATCCAAGCGTGGCCGGGTCGCTCTTCACCGAAGCTGACAATCCGCTGGTGAGCAAGATCAAAACCGAGATCGGAAACATGGAGACCGAGCGCTCGAAGCTTCTCAAGGTCTACAAGGAGAAGCATCCTGAAGTCGTGAAGGTCGACGCACAGATCCAGCACCTGAGGGATCGGCTCGACGCAGAGCTTCAGGGCACGCTTCGCGGGGTGCAGACTCAGGTCAGGGTCGCCCGGGTACGCGAGGATAGCCTGGCCAAGGAGGTCAACGGTCTCCGGCGCGAAGGGCAAGACCTCAACGACAAGGAAGCGCAGTACCAGAATCTCCAGCGCGACCTCGAATCGAACCAGCAACTGTACGACTCGGTGGTCAAGCGCCTGAAGGAGACGGGGGTGGCCGGGGGGCTCGAGAACAGCAACGTGCGCATCGTGGAGGACGCGACCGCGCCGCGCGTGCCGATCCGGCCCCGCAAGATGTGGAACCTCGGTCTGAGCGTCGTGGCCGGCCTCGTCCTCGCGTTCGGGACCGCGTTCGCCATCGAATACATCGACACGACGGTGAAGACTCCCGACGACGTCGAGCGGTATCTGGGCCTGGCCGTGATCGGAGTCGTCCCCGCCTTCCAGGGGCGGCGCCGCTGATGGCCACGCGTGACAGCCGGCGGCGCACCCACGAGCCGCACCATCCGGATCCGGTCCTCATCACGCTGACGGATCCCAAGTCCGCGGCGTCGGAGGCGTTTCGAACCCTGCGCACCAATATTCAGTTCGCCGGCCTGGATCAGCCGTGCCGGACCATCGTGGTGACGTCGGCAGGCCCCGAGGAGGGCAAGACCACCTCGGTGGCCAACTTCGGTGTGGTCGCCGCGCAGGCCGGCTCCCGGGTGTGCGTGGTCGATTCCGACCTTCGGCGTCCGACCTTGCACCGCCTCTTCAAGCTCGACAATGCGCGGGGCGTGACCACCGCGCTGGTGGAAGGTCTGTCGTTCGCCGATGTCGCGCAGCCCACGATCGTGCCCAACCTGTCGGTGTTGACCAGCGGCCCCCTGCCGCCGAATCCGGCCGAGCTGGTGGGTTCCCATCGGATGCGTGAGTGCCTGCACGCCGCTGCCGAGTCCTTCGATCTCGTCCTGTGCGACAGCCCGCCGGTGATGGCGGTGGGGGACGCCGCGGCCCTCGCCGCGCAGTGTGACGGCGTGATCTTCGTGATCCGGGTCGGCAAGACCGCGCACGACGTGCTCCGGCGGGTGGTGGACCAGATCGAGACCGTGAAGGGGCGGATCATGGGCGTGGTCCTCAACCGCGCGGACCTGCGGCGCGACGGCTACTACCACTACTATCGGGCCTACCAACGCTACTACGATGCCGATGAGGATGGCTCGAAGCGCTGAGGCGCTGCGCCCCCACCGCGCGCGCGGCCGCGTGGTGCGCGCGGTGACCCTCGATCTGTGGGGCACCCTCTTCATCGATGGTCCCGGAAGTGACGACCGATATCGGCGCCCGCGTCTCGCCGGCATGCGGTCCGCGCTGGCGAGAGCGGGGATCGGGGTGACCCTGGACCAGCTCGATCGGGGCTACGCAGCGACGGGGGCCTGGCTGGCGCGACTGTGGCAGGTGAACCGCGACGTCCCGGTCCGCGAGCACGTCGAGGTCTTGCTCGAGGCCGTCGATCCGGTCCTGCCGCAGCGTCTGCCCTCCGAGACGATGGCGGCGCTGATCGAGGCCTACGCGACGCCGGCCCTGGCGGCGCCGCCCGTGGTGGACCCCGGCGCGGCCGCGGCACTCGCCGCCCTCGCGACCCAGGGCATGCGACTCGCTCTCGTGTCCAACACGATGCGCACGCCTGGCGCGGTGCTGATCCGCATCCTGGAGCGGGCCGGCCTCCGGTCGCTCTTCGACGTCGTGACCTTCTCCGACGAGTGCGGAGTCCGCAAACCCGCCGCCGCCATCTTCCTGCGCACCCTCGAGCGCCTGGGGGTATCTGCGGCCGACGCGATCCACGTCGGCGACGACCCGATCCTTGACGTGGAAGGCCCCCGGGACGTGGGCATGGGCGCGATCCAGGTGACGCCCGATGGGCGCGCCACCGCTCCGGTGAAGCCGCATGCGGTGATCCGGCACCTCGCCGAGCTACCCGCGACGGTGCGCCGGCTCGGCTGATGGCGGTGCGCCTGACCGGCCCGCGCGCGCGGGTCTACCTGATCGCGGTCGCCGTCATCGTCCTGGTGCTCGCGGTCTACCTCGCGGCGCCCGACTTCCTGCAGGCGGTCGAGGTTCGGCTCTACGATCTGCACTTCAAGCTGCGGGGCACGCAGGCGCGCGGAACCGAGCGGATCGTCATCGTCGCCATCGACGAGAAGAGCCTGGCCTCGCTCGGGCGCTGGCCTTGGCCGCGCTCCCTCATGGCGGATCTGGTGCGAAAGCTTTCGGAGGCCGGCGTTCGGGTCATCGCGGTCGACATCCTGCTGAGCGAGCCCGAGGCGAGCGGCGAGCTCCGAACGGTTGGCCAGCTGTCGGAGCGGCTCCGCACGCAGGGGCTGGCGCACAGCCCGGCCGGCGTCGCAGTGCAGCGCGAGCTCGACGCCTTCGCGCGGCAGGCCGACCACGACGGTCAGCTCGCCGAGGCGGTGCGGGTCAGCGGCCGGGTGATCCTGCCCTTGATGTTCGAGGTGGGCGCCGACCGGTCGGGTCCGCCTCCCGATCCCTCCGGCGCCGCGCTCACGTCGGCCCTGGTGAGCTTCCGGCACTACGATCAGCGGGCCCTTTACCCGCCTCCGACGGCGCATCGGGCCACCCTACCGATTCCCGCCCTGTCGGCCGCCGCCCGTGCCCTGGGTCACGTCACGATGCTGGCCGACCGAGACGGGACGACACGCTGGGAAGCCGTGGTGTTCGAGCACGACGGCCGCTACTATCCCTCGCTGGCCGTGCAGGCCGTGCGGGAGGCGACCGGGGTGGAGCCGACCCGGCTGAGCCTCGACTTCGGCCGAGGCCTGCAGATTGGGTCCGTCGAAGTCCCGCTCGATCCGCGCGACCGCATGCTCATCAACTATGCGGGGCCGGGCGGGACGTTCCGTCACTTCTCGGCGGTGGATTTAATGACCGGCAAGGTGGCGCCGGAGGACATCCGTGATCGCATTGTCTTCGTGGGCGCCACCGCGGCGGGGACGTACGATCTGCGCGTGACGCCCACGAGCCCGGTCATGCCGGGCGTGGAAAAGCACGCCAGCGTGGCGGCCAATATCCTGACCGGCCAATTCCTCCGTCGCCCGGACTGGGTGGAGCTGGTGGAGCTGGCGGGCATCTTGTTCTTTCCGCTGCTGCTGGCGTGGCTTCTGCCCCGGCTTAGGCCGGCGACCAGTGTGGGCGCGGTCGCCCTCGTCTGGATCGCTCTGTTCGGTGCAGTGCACCTGGCCTTCCGCGCCGGCCTCTGGTTGCCGGTGGTGTATCCGAGCCTGGCCCTCGGCGTGACGTTCGTCGGCATCACGGTGTACCGGCTGCTGACCGAGGAGCGCCAGCGACTGTGGACCAAGCGGGCCTTCCAGCAGTTCGTGAGCCCGGAGGTGGTAGAACGGCTCATGGACAATCCGGCCGCGCTACAGTTCGGCGGGGAGATGCGCAACCTCACCGTGCTGTTCTCCGACATCCGCGACTTCACCCCATACACCGAGCGCCACCCGCCTCACGAGGTGGTCCACATGCTGCGGGAGTACCTGACGAAGATGGTCGACGAGGTCCTGGCCCAGCAGGGCACGCTGGACAAATTCATCGGGGACGGCGTCATGGCGATCTTCGGGGCCCCGGTGCCCGTGTCGGACCATGCGGAGCGAGCCTGTCGGGCTGCCCTCGGAATGACCCAAGAGCTCAAAACCCTGCAGGCCAAGTGGGTGGCGGAGGGGCGCGAGCCCTTCCGGATCGGCATCGGCATCAACACGGGCGACATGATGGTCGGCAACCTCGGTTCCGAGCAGCTGTTCGACTACACGGTGGCCGGCGACGGGGTGAACGTGGGCGCGCGCGTGGAGTCGCTGAACAAGGAGTACGAGACCGAGACCGCGATCATCATCAGCGAGGCCACGTATCTGGCGGCCCGGGACGTGCTCGAGGTCCGGCGCCTCGGCGAGGCGACCGTCAAGGGGAAGACACTCCCGATCGTGGTCTACGAGCTGCGCGGAATGCGCGAGGGTGCCCAGCACGTTTCGGTATCGGCCACCACCTTGACAAAGCAGCCCGCGGGGGCCTATTGATGCAACCAGCCATGCGGAGATGGGGGACAGGTAGACCGCTCCGGCTCGTGACCGCGGCCGTTCTTGCGACGGTGCTGTCGATGGTGCTCGCGGCTCCCGCCGACACTCAGCAGGCCCCGGCGAGCGCCGAGCTGAGGCGGGTGATCGGCCGCGTGGAGATCCTTCGCAAGGGCCAGACCCAGTGGATTCCAGCCGTGATCGGGGCCCGGCTCGTCGAAGGGGACGACATCCGGGCCTTCTCGGGCGCCCAGGCCGAGCTCGCGATGCCCGACAGCAGCACGGTGCAGCTGGCGGAGAACAGCCGGCTGCTGATGACCAAGCTCGAGTACGACGCGCAGCAGCAAAGCCGCTTGGTGCTCATGCACCTCGTGGTCGGCAAGGTGCGGGCCGCCATCGCGCAGACCGCGATCACACTGGTCCGGGCGCGCCAGTCCAACTTCGGCATCTCCACCCCGACCGCGGTCGCGGCGGCCCGGGGCACCATCGTGTGGGTCTACACCGACGGGGGGACGACGCTCGTGGCGGTCGAGCCCGAGCCGGGCCTCCGAATCCAGCCCCGGATCGAGTGCATCACGGTCGGCAGCAACCAGCAGACCAAGCGGCAGATGGTCCTCGCCGGGTACGCGTCCACCGATTGCGGGCCCACGGTGCAGGTGCCGCCGCAGCTCATGTCGCTGTCGAACCCGGCCACTGCCGGCACGCCGCTGTTGAACGCGCCCGTCGCGGTCCCGGCGAACATCGAGCAGTTGGTGACCAGCGTGGGCCTCGAAGCGTCGACCGCGCCGGTTAGCTTCAGCACGACGGGGGGCCCCTCCAGCTTCGGCCCGCCCTCGTCGTTCGGGAACGATGCCGTCGTGAATCAGCAAAACCTGAACCAGGGCAACAAAGGCTGCGCCACCGCTGGAGGCAACCAGGAGAATTGTCAGCAAGGCCAACAGTAATATCCGCAGCCCGCTCGATCCCTGAGGTCCACGCATTCCCGCCGTGGCAGTGCCCTCGTTAGACCGTCTCGCACGCGCTAGCCTGTACGTCCTGCTCTTCTGGGTGCCCCTGGCATCAGGAGCCGATCGTGGCTGGCCGTTGGCGGTGGCCGAGCTGCTAGTGCTGCTGGGCCTACTCGGCTGGCTGCTCGGGATGGTGTCCGAGGGGCGGCTCGCCTGGCGAACGTCGGCGGTCGACTGGCCGGTCGGGCTGCTCGTCGTCCTCGTCCTCCTTCAGCTGGTCCTCGGCAACCGGCCATTGCTGGCGTGGGCGCTCGGTCCTCCCGGCGATCTCGGGAGCGCTTCCACGCCCCCCGCGCTGGTGCTGACCCTGGGCACGCTCGCCCGCGCCCACACGATCGACGCCCTGCGCATCTTCCTGTCCTACGTGGGCGCCTACGTGCTCGTGATCCACCTCATCCGGACGCGGGCCCAGCTCGAGCGGTTGGTGAGCACCCTGCTGGTGCTGGGCGGCGGGCTGGCGTTCCTCGCGCTCCTCGACTATCTCGGGCGGGATGCCTGGCTTCTCCGGTGGCGGGACGCAGGGGACGGCACGGGCCGCCTGTCCGGGACGTTCGCGAATCCCGACCACTTCGGAGCCTGGCTGAGCATGCTGATCTTTCTCGGGATCGGCTATCTGCTCGCCCGCCCGGGGCGGAAGAGCGGACGCACGTCGCTTCGACGCCTCCTCGGCTCTCCGGCCCGTCGTGAGGAGGCCGTGCGCCGCTATCTGCCCTTCATCGCCGTGCTGGTCATGGCGGTGGCCCTGATCTTCACGCTGAGCCGCGGCGCCCTCGTGAGCGCGTTGGCCGCCGGTCTGGTCCTGCTCGGGTGGCTGCACGCCCTTCGGCGGATCCGGCGCAGCCTGGCTCTGATCGCCACCTTGCTCATTGCCACGTTCTGCTACGGCGCCTGGATCGGCTTCGAGCCGATCCAGGCCCGCCTGCGGCACGCTGACTACGCCACCCGCTGGATCCAGACGGTGAGCAGTGTGCCAATACTGAAGACGTTTCCGATCCTCGGAGGCGGGCTCGGGACGTACCAGGACATCTATCTACGCTATCAGCCGGCCGCACTCGATCCCGGCCACGTGTATTACACTCACGCCCACAACGACCTCCTGCAGCTCTGGCTGGAGCTGGGCGTGGTCGGCGGGGTGGTCCTGCTCGTACTGGCCTGGCGGGTCGGGTGGGACCTCGTCGGCGCCCATCTCCTCGGTCGGGCCTCCTGCCCGGCCGGGGGCGGGGAGGGCGAGGGCGCGCAACGGCACGACCCGTTCAGCGTCGGCCTGGCTGTGGGCGCGCTCGCCGCGGTGATCGGGCTGCTCGTGCACAGCCTGGTCGACTTCTCGGCGCGGATTCCCGCCAACGGTCTTCTCGCCGCGACATGTCTCGGCATCGCCACCGTGGCCCTCCATACGCGCTTCGGCCCGACCGGCGAGCGACCCCTTACGTCGGTGCGGGTCTGGGTTCTCGGCGCGGGCCGCGGCTTCGCCGTCGCGCTGGTCTCCGTGGCCCTGACGCTGTCCGTGGTGCTCGCGTTGTGGATCATCAGGCCGCCGCTGGTGGCCGCGCGGCTCGCCGAGGCCACCCGGCGCGGCGTGGATCGCGCCACCGCGCTCGGCCATGTGGAGGCGGCGCTGTCCCTCGATTCGACGGCGGAGCGCGCCCTCGCGCTGCGCGGGCGCCTCCGTCGTCAGGCCGCGCTCGATATCTGGACCACGGGATCGACACCGGACGGGCGGGTCCTGTCTACCTGGGAAGAGCGCCGTGGGGCCGCCATGCCCCTGGCGGCGGGAGCGGTCCAGGATCTCCGGGCGGCAATCCGAAGCGTGCCCTCGGAGCCGACGTATCACGGGGGCCTGGCGCGAGCCGAGTGGCTCCTTGCCCTGCTCGATCCACCGGGGGCATCTGGGCACCTGGAGGCTGCGCTGGCCGCGTTTTCCCGATCGGCCAGCCTCGCTCCCAACGATCAGTTCATCCAGGAGTCTCTGGCGGTCTTCGCGGTCCCACTGGGCGGTCGGGCCACCGAGATCGGGCTCGGTGCGGCGCGAGCCGTCGTCACCCTGGACCCCAGTCGACTGGCCGATCTGGTCGACCAGTTCCTCCTCCGGGGGCTGACAGGACCGCAGTGGCTCGCCATCGTCCCCCACACGCCGCTGGACCGCGCCGACCTCGGCACGCTGCTCGAGCAGCGTGCGCTGGTGCCGGAGGCGATCCACGCCTACCAACGGGCCATGGAGGCCGCCACGCCCGAGCAGCGGGTGCTGCCAAGCTGGCTTCAGGCGCGGCTCCTGCTGCGCCAGGGGCAGGTCCGGGAGGCCCTCGGCGACGTCGAGACGGCCCTGGCCCAGGAGCCCGAAAACCCCGAGCTATATCTAATGCGCGCACAGGCCCTCGGCGCAATGGGCGACGCCAGCGCGCTCGAGGCCTATCAGCTCGCCGTTCTGAAGGAGAGAGACCGCCCGTTCATGTCCCTGTCCGCCCGCGGCGATGGCCTCGTGGCCCGCGTCCTTGGGGGCGACCGCGGCCCTGCCCGCTACCACCGCGCGCTGGCCCGCTACCTCACCGACCGTCAGCGCTGGTCCCAGGCCCTGCCGGAGTGGGAGGCGGTGCTCGCCGAGCGGACGAAAGATGCCGAGGCCCAGTTCTTCCGCGGTGTCGCGCTGGACGGGCTCGGCGATCGGGCTCGCGCCCTCGAGGCCTACCGGCAGGCCGTGTTCCTCGATGGCGGGCGGAGCGCCTTCCGGTTGTTTCTGGCGCGGAGACTCTGGGAGACCGAGCAGTACTACCAGGCGATGTACGAGTGGCGCATGGTACTGGGCCAAGATCCCGGTAACATCGAGGCCCGGCTCGGCTTGGCCCGCGCTGCGGTCAAGGCCGGGGACCGGGCCGCCGCCGTGCAGGAGTACCTGCGCATCCTCCGGATTGCTCCCGATCTAACCGTGGCTCGGCGGGAGCTGGGCCGTCTGGGGGGTCCGTCTCGATAGCTGGCGCGGCGCTTGGCCCCGGCAGCTGGTCTGACAAGATCCGTTCGACCTCGACGCTCTTCGCCACGGGCGCGCTTGACGCAGGAAGCACCGCCAGTCTAGTCTTTCGCGCACATGACATCACGATCGCCTGAAGCACGGACCCCGCTCACCGGGATCTGGCTGTCAGCCGAGTCCGTGCAGAGGCCGATCGAGAGGCTCGTCATCGACATGTTGGCTCCCAACCTGCCGAGCCGCGTGCTCCGCGAGGCGGAGCTGGAGGAGCTGAGGCGAGGGGCAAAGCTGGCCGACGTGGCGCTCGAGTATCTCGGGCTCCGGACGATCAGTGTTGACACAGATGGCGAAATCCCTCTCAGGGTTGTCGCGTTCGATTCTCCGCGGCACTCGTGGCGGGAGGCGCTGCTCCTGCCCGAGGGCGACCGTCCCATCGGCATCCTGATCAACACCGCCGACGTCGGGCCGCTCGTGCTCGTCCACGAGGTCTTTGACAGCTTCACGGAGCCCGAGAAGGAAATGGTCCGGCGGTACGCAGCGCTGGCCGTTCGTGGCCAGCCACACGAGGCCATCGTGGCCGCCCTGCGCTCCGGGTGCGTCGGGAAGGCTGGGTTCACGCAAGCGTTGGTCGCGGTGCGTCGCGCCGTGCGATCACTCGACCCCACCGTCCTATTCAGCCCCGACGGCGTGACCCGCGTCCAACTCGGAAGCATGTCGCGCACGACTAAGGATATCCTGCGCGAGGGACTTCAGGGCGACCACCTGTTCATCTTGCCGGCGAGCCTATTCGAGGGCAAGACCAACTACGCCGATATCGAGTTCCTGGTCTACTTGAACTTCTTCCTGCGCCAGAAGACACGCACGCGCATCGTCGGCACCTCCCGGCAATGGCACGTCCTTCACCGGCTGCTCACCCTCACGTTGTTCGGCCTCTTCGACCCGGCGGCTCTGGAGCCGCCCTCCTTCGAGCAGCTCGACGAGGCGTACGGTGTCGGGTCGCGCGAGACGTACGACTTCCTGCGCACCGCTCATGAGCTCTACGGCGCCCGCCGGGATGGCGGCGTGGGGAGCCCGCTCCTCGGGATCGACGCTTACGTCGAGTTTTTCGCTCTCGACGGCGAGGCGACCGTCATTTCACTTCCGACGGCGGAGGTGCTCGTGACGCCCTCCGGGCGTGGCTTCGACGTGCGCATCACCCAGCCCGACGGCCGCTCGAGCGAGAAAAAACTCGAAGTGAGCACGCCCCCGCAGGTGCTCCGGCACATCCCTCCCGAGGTCCGCGAGACCATCCAGTTTGCGAGTGAGCGCCCGCGGTTCGGTGTCACGCCCCTCGGGACCAGCCACGGGTTCGACGCGAGTGGCGACTTCACCAGCTTCATCATCTGGGTCGACGGCAAGGGAATAATCGTCGATCCATCCTCCGAAGCACTCGCCTACCTCGACCAGATCGGGGTCGCGCCGCTGGATGTGCCGTACGTGTTCCTGACCCACGTCCACGCCGACCACGACGGAGGGCTCGTCGAGAAGCTGGTGAGCGGCAGCCAGACGAGGGTGATCGCATCCGACCCCGTGTTCCGCGCCTTCGTCGAGAAGGTGCGCCTCGTCACCGGGCACGACTTCGAGCGCGAGCAGCTCGTCACCCACATCGCGGCGAACCCTGGCAATCCGGTGCGGATCGAGGTGGCGGGCGACTTCGCCCTGCTCGAGACGCGCTGGAATCTCCATCCAATCCCGACCAACGGCTTCAAGCTTACGTTCGGCGGGCGGACGTTCGGGTACTCGGGCGACACTCAGTACGATCCTGCGATGCTGGAAGATCTTCGCCGACGCGGGAAGCTGCCGGAGACGCACTTCCGAGACCTGATGTACTTCTTCTGGACGCCGGAGGGAGAGCCTGTCGTCGACCTCCTGTACCACGAGGCCGGTATCCCGCCCATTCACACCGACAAGGAAGCGCTCCGCGCCTTGCCCGATACCATCACCAGCCGGATGTCCCTAGTCCACATTGCGGACGAGGACGTGCCACGAGGCTTCGCGCCCGGCAAGCCACGTCTCTTCGCGACCGAGGTACTCCTGCCGCCGACGCCGCGCTCACGGCGGCGCGTGCTGCTCGAGATGATGCGGGCGGTGGCCTACCTGTACGACATCCCGTCCGATACGCTCGAGACGCTGCTCCACGGCGCCGAGATCGTCACCTACGTTCCGGACGAAGTCATCATCCGCAAGGGTCCGGTTGCCCCCGGAGAGCCCATGCCTTTCCAGATCATCGCCGACGGGCGGGTAAGCGTGCGCGACGGCCGCCGCGTGATCACGACGCTGGGCAAGGCCGACACCTTCGGCGAATGGGGAATCAGCCACCAGCGCGGCTTCCGCGCGGCCGACGTGGTGGCCGACCGCCCCTCGCAGGCGATCCGGCTCGGCGAGCAGCAGTATCACTGGCTAGTCGGCAAGCACTCGGTGATTCAGGAGCGGGTCAGCAAGATCAGAAGCGTGCTGCCACGGCTGCAGGTCGCCCAGGAGCACGCCCGACTCAAGGCGGCACGCGAGCCGGGGGCAAGGAGCCTGATCGAGCACATGACCTCGAGTCAGCTCTCCGCCTTCGCAATCTTCAGCGTGATCAGGAATTTTAAGCAGGGCCAGCACATCATCGTCGAGGGAGACGAGGCCGACGGTTTCTACATCCTCCTGTCGGGTCACCTCGCGGTCGCCACCGAAGGCCGGTTTATCGGCGAGCTGAGCGAGGGCGACGTTTTCGGCGAATTGGGCCTGCTGGAAGGCGGGACTCGCGAGGCCAGCGTCACCGTTGTGTCCGCGGACTCGGAGGTCCTGTTCATGAGCACGCGGAGCTTCCAGCACCTCCTGCAGACGGTGCCGGCCTTCGCCTGGGGGATCTGGGAGACGGCGGCCGGCCGTCGCGACCGGACTCACCGCCCGTAGCACGTTGCGAGCAGGCACTGCGCTGTAGCGAGGAACATGTTCCCGGTCCCATTGGCCTCGCGGTACGGTAGCCATGGAAAGTGCCAGGTGTGGCCGAGACCTGCACGTGCCTCCGAGGATGGCGCGGGACCAACCCATGAGGCCCGGGTTCCGGCAATTTCCGCTCGAGACTTGGGTCGATTCGGATAGTATGCGGACCTCATGCTCGACGTCGTCGTAGTGGGCGGGGGGCCAGCAGGCCTCTACTCCGCTCTGCTCCTGGCCGAGGAGGGCTTCGACGTCGTTCTCCTTGAGGAACACGCCACGCTCGGCGCGCCGACGCACTGCACCGGAGTCGTCTCGGATGAGCTCTCCGACCTCTTCAAGATCCCGGAGACTCTGGTGCTCGGCCGTCCGACGGCCTGCCTGATCCATTCGCCGAGCGACCGGGTCTTCCCCTTCGCCTCCAATGGAGAAGGGATCGTCGTCCTCGACCGTGCGGAATTCGATCGCGAGCTCGGCGCCGCCGCTCAGCGCGCCGGCGTCGAGATCAGGACGGAGTTCCGGGCGGAGCGCCTCCGCCCGGACCCCGCAAGCATACAGATCGTCGGCTCGACTGGCGCCCTGCGCGCACGGGTGTGCGTGCTCGCCTGTGGGGTCGGGTACGGCCTTCAGCGCCAGGTCGGGCTCGAGCTCCCGTCGGTCTTCCTCCACTCCGCCCAGGTCGAGGTGGATACGAGCGAGGCCTCCTCGATGATCGAGCTCTACCTTGGTCGGGCAGTTGCCCCGGACGGATTCGGCTGGACGGTGCCGGTGCTTCGCGGCGACCAGCCCAGGATGAAGGTGGGTGTGATTGCCCGCGGCAATGCCGAGCAATGTCTGGGGGGGCTCCTCGCCGTGCCGGGCGTGAGGGAGCGCGTCACGGCATCACCCGGCGCCCCGGTCCGGCGGCTCCTGCCCCTGGCGCCGGCTAGACGGAGCTACGGCCATCGCGTCCTCACGGTGGGCGATGCGGCGGGTATGACCAAGCCGACGACGGGAGGCGGCATCTTCTACAGCCTCCTCTCGGGCCTGCTCGCGGCCGAGGCGCTGACGGGGGCGCTGCGCCGCGACCGGCTCGCGGCCGGCGACCTTCGCACCTACGAGGACCGCTGGAGGGCCCGCCTCGGTCCGCACCTGCAGATCTCGACCTGGGTGCGCGGTCTCTTCGCCCGGCTGGCCGACGAGGAGCTGGAGACGCTCCTGGAGGCGCTGGCATCGGAGGACGTGCAGGGTCTGATCCGGCACACCGCCCGCTTCAACTGGCACGGGGAGCTCATCCGGGCTCTCCTCCGCCAGCCTGGCGTGAAGTCCACGATGTTCCGGGCCCTCCTGCGCTAGACGGGCTCTCTCGTCGCCGTCACGCCGACGCCGCGCGCTCGGTCTCCACCACGATGGCGAAGCCGCGCGTCCGGACCGCCGCGTCGATCGTCGCCTGCCGCCGGCGGTCACCCGCTCGTCGCTCCGGCGCTTCCGACTGCGTGCGGCGCCGGCGTTCTCCTTCGCGCCGGTCCAGGATGATCGTGACCGGTCGACCCCCGAGCTCACGCTGCAGATCATCGTAGAGCGCGCGCTTCGATCGGGCCACGATGAACAGCTGGCTGAGCGCCTGGAGCGCGTCGGCGGTGCTCGACAGCCAGGGCCGCATGCCCATGTCGTGCAGCAGGAGGAGGGCATCGGCGAGCCGGTCGGCCGCCTCGGTACGGCGGCCCGTTTGCTGATAGAGCCGGCCGAGGCCGAGCAAGGTCTGGGCGGTCAGCGGGCGCAGCGCGAGCTCGTCAGCCAGCGCGAGGGCCTGTCGGTAGCTGTCCTCGGCGACGGCCGGATCGGCGGGACTCGCAGCGGCCGTGACATCGCCGAGCAGCTTGAGGGCTCGCGCGTGATGGCTGCGTTCCTTGTGCAGGAGGGCCAGCTCCAGCGCCCGTTGCGCCGCCGCTCGGGCGCGCTCGATCTGCCCCGCGGCCAGCAGGCCTTCCGCGAGCTGCGCGGTCCAGAGGGCGAGGTAGGCCCGGACGCCGAGCGCCTCCGTGCGGCTCACACTCTCCTCCAGCAGCGCGAGCCCCTCGTCGACCTGGCCGAGCCGGACGCGAGTGAGGCCGAGCAGCGAGGACGGGATGGGGCGCCAGACGTCGAGGCCCTTCTCGCGGCAGGCGTCCACGCTTTGCTGGAGGAGCGGGAGGGCCTCCTCGAGCTCACCGCGCCGAAGGTGTACGAGGCCGGCCAGGGTCTGCGCGATGGCCTGCGGATAGGGATGGCCGGTGGCCTTGGCGGCCCGGGCCGCCTGGTCGAGGTCCTCGAATGCGGCGTCAAAATCCCCCAGGTCGGCATGGGTGAACGCCACCCACGCGGCCGATGTCACGAACGAGATGCGGTTCTGGATGGTCGCGCTGTCGGTCGGCGCACCGCCGAGCACCTCGAGGTTCTGGCGCAGCACGCGCTCGGCCTCGCGGAACCGTCCCTGGGCATGATAGCTGGAGCCCAGGTACCCGCGAGCCAGGGCCTGGAGCGATCGGTCCTGGGCGGTCTCGCCGATCCGCAGGCAGCGCTCACCGTACTCGATGGCCAGCTCGGGCTCGCCCTTGAGGTAGTAGTAGTTGACGAGGTAGGTGTAGACGCGCGCCAGGCGTGACTCGTCCCGGAGCGTCTGCGCCATCGCCTCAGCTTCCTGCGAGAGGGTCAGCACGCGGTCGAGCTCTCCCATCTGCAGCAACGGTGGCCGCAGATCGAGGCGCAGATCGATGGCCTGCTCGGACCGTTCCGGGCTGTCCGCCAGATGGGACAGGGCCGCCAGTGCCTGCTCGAGGAAGCCCACGGCCTCGCGATTGGCTCCGCGTGCGGCGGCCTTGGCGCCGGCTTGCCGCAGGTAGGACACCGCCTTGTGCCACACCTCGCCGCGCAGCGCATGATGCGCCAGGGATTCCACCTGTTCTCCCGGGCGATCCGCGGGCTGCTGTTCCAGTACCTCCGCCACGCGGGCGTGCAGCGCCCGGCGCCGCTCCCGGAGGAGGGTATTGTAGGTGACCTCCTGGGTCAGCGCGTGACGGAACGTGTACTCCATGCTCGGAAACAGCCGGAGCTCTTGGAGGAAGTCTCCGGTCTGGAGAATGGTGAGGTTGCGCCGGGTCTCGTCCTCCGACAGGTCCGCGATGGCCTGGAGCAGCACGAGCGGCACGTCCTTGCCGATGACCGAGGCGGCCTGCAACAACCGCTTGGCCTCCGGCGGAAGGCGGTCGATGCGCGGCGCCAAGACCGCGTGGATCGTGGTCGGTAGCTGGATGCTCGCGAGGGGCTTGACCAGGCGGTACGCTCCCCGCTCACCCGTGAGTACTTGCGTTTCGACCAGCGCTCGGATGCTTTCTTGGAGGAAGAAAGGATTGCCCTCCGTCCGGCCGATGAGCCAACCCTTCAGCGCCTGCAGGCTCGGATCGCTCCCCAGCAGGGGATCCAGCAGCTCCCGGGCGCTATCGGCCGGCAGCGGCTTCAGGCGGAGGCCGGTGTAGCAGGAAGCCCCGGACCAGGGGTGCTGGTACTCCGGGCGATGGGTGATGAGGAGAAGGATCCGGCTGTCGGTGAGGCCCTGCACGATGGCGTCCAGGAACGCGTGGGTCTGGGAATCCATCCAGTGCAGGCTGTCGAAGACCAGGAGCAGCGGCTGGATCCGGCCCTCGTGCAGGACCAGCCGTCTGAGCGTCTCGAGCGTGTGCTCGCGGCGGCGGAGCGGATCGAGCGTCTGCCACGCGGGATCGTCGGCGGGGACGTTGAGGACCTGCAGAAGGGCGGGCCCCGAGGGCCAGGCGTCCTCCTGCAGCGTATGCAGGTGCGTGGCGATCTTGTCGCAGATGGTGTGAGGGGTGTCCGCCGCGTCGATCTCGAAGTAGGTTCTGAGCGGCTCGATGAGCGGCAGGTATGCCGTCGTTTTCCCCGAGGATACGCCGGTGGCTTCCAGGATGCGCCATCCCTGTGCGGCGTCCGAGTGCAGGAATTCACGGATCAGCCGGGACTTGCCCACGCCAGGCTCGGCGGCGATCGCCACAACCTGGCCGTGCCCCGTCGCCGCGCGCTCGAGGGTCTGATGCAGCGTGGTCATCTCGCTGTGCCGCCCCACGAATCGAGTGAGGTCGCGCATGGCGGCCGCCTGCCGGCGTGAGCCGGTCGTGCTCGCGCCGGTCACCTCATGGATCTCGATCGGGGCCGCCAGCCCCTTGACCGAGCGCGGGCCGAGGGGACTCGCGGCTACGGCATCGCGGGTCAGGCCCAGCATCGTTCCGGGGATGAGGATGGAGCCCGGTGTGGCCATCTGCTCCATGCGGGCCGCGAGGTGGGTCGTCTGGCCCACCGCCGTGTAGTCCATGTGCAGGTCGTTCCCGATCGACCGCACGACGACTTCACCCGAGTTGAGGCCGACGCGGATGTGGATCGCCACCCCGACCGTCCGGAAGACCTCCTCGGAATACCGTTTCACGGATTCCTGCATCCGCAAGGCGGCGTAGCAGCCGCGCGTCGCGTGATCCTCGTGAGCCAACGGCGCGCCGAAGAGCGCCATGATGCCATCACCCAGGACTTGGTTCACGGTACCCTCGTAGTAGTGCACGGCTTCCATCATCCGGTCGAGCACGGGATCCAGGAGCTTGCGGGACTCTTCGGGATCGCGATCGGCGAGGAGCTCTGTGGATCCCTTGAGATCCGCGAAGAGCACCGTCACCTGCTTCCGCTCGCCTTCGAGTGCCGCCTTCGAGGTCAGAATTCTCTCGGCGAGGTGGCGCGGGATGTGGTTACCCGGGGAGCCGGCCGTCGTGGCCGATGTCAGCGGTGGGATTCGTGCGCCGCATGCCCAGCAGAAGGCCTGCCCAGGGCGGTGCGTGGCGCCACAGCCGGAGCATGCGGGAGCCAGCCGCGCTCCGCACGTTCCACAGAACTTCGCGCCAGCGGGGTTTTCCTGCTGGCATTCTGCACACAGCATCCACGCCTCCATTCGCGCGCGAATGTAACGCGACGCGAACTGACAGGAGCTTAGGCGCTGACCACGAGCCAAGTCAAGAGAGCGACCGCGCGAACCACTCGTGGCGATGCCGCTTGCGCATGACTTGCACTCCATGATGCGATCGGTAGGTCCTCTGTGGGCCACGGATGGCCGCCTGAGCCATCGCGACGGACAGCGGCGCGGCCACCACCGCGATTCCGTCGAGGGCGTTCGCCGTCGCCCCGCCGTCGGCGAGGATCACCTCGGCGTTGGCCGTGAAATCGAGCCGCCGCGGCGCGGCCAGCAGGAATACCAGCGCCCGAATTGTACTGCATGCTACGGTCGAGCCGGATTCCGTATGGAAATGCTCGATCCCGAGCTGCTGAAGCGACATCAGTGGACGCGCCTCGTGGCGCTCTTCCAGGCTGCGCTGCCCGGGAACCCGTTCCTCGGCGCCCGCTGCGGGAGGGTCGGGCTGACCGACTCTCGTGACCTAACAACCTGGGACGATTTCCGCCGGCTGCCCCTCACGCGGAAGAGCGAGCTGGTCGAGGACCAGGCGGCCCATCCGCCCTTCGGCACGAACCTGAGCTATCCCCTCGCGCGCTACGTGCGCGTGCACCAGACCTCGGGCACCACCGGGACGCCGCTGCGCTGGCTGGACACCCCGGAGTCGTGGGACTGGTGGGCGCACTGCTGGACGGTGGTGCTGCGGGCGGCCGGGCTCGGGCCGGACGACCGTATCTTCTTCCCGTTCTCCTTCGGGCTCTTCGTCGGCTTCTGGGCCGGCTTCGAGGGGGCGCGGGCGCTCGGGGCCCTGGCCATTCCCGGCGGCGGCCAGGACACCGCGCAGCGCCTGGCCGCGATGGAGAGCCTGGGCGCCACCGCGGTCTGCTGCACGCCCTCCTACGCGCTGCACCTGGCCGAGGTGGCGCAGGAGCGGGGCATCGCCCTCGCACGGCTGGGCGTGCGGGCCACCGTGCACGCGGGCGAGCCCGGGGCGGGGATCCCGGCGGTGCGGGCGCGCATCGAGTCCGCGTGGGGCGCGCGCGCCTATGACCACGCGGGCATGACCGAGATGGGCGCCTACGGGTTCGAGTGCGCGGCCCAGTCCGGCCTGCACGTCAACGAGGAGGAGTTCATCGCCGAGGTGATCGACCCGCTCACCGGCGCGCCCGCCCGCGAGGGCGAGCTGGTGCTCACCAACCTGGGCCGCGCGGGCTCGCCGCTCCTGCGCTACCGCACCGGCGACCGGGTGCGGGTGGCCCGCGGGCCGTGCGCGTGTGGCCGCACGTTCCTCCGGCTCGACGGCGGCATCCTCGGCCGGGTCGACGACATGCTGATCGTGCGCGGCGTCAACGTCTTTCCTTCCGCGCTGGAAGGCATCGTGCGGCGCTTCCCGGCGGTCGAGGAGTTCTTGATCGAGGTGTACAGGCGCGGCCAGCTCGACGAGGTGCGCCTGCTCCTCGAGGTGCAGGGCTCGGCCGCGCCGGTGGTGGCGGCGGTGCGGGAGGCGGTGCGGGTGGACCTGGGCATCCGCGTGGAGGCGGTCCCGGTGCCCGGGCGCAGCCTGCCGCGCTACGAGCTCAAGGCGCGCCGCCTCGTGCGACGCGCCGGCGACCCTCAGTAGCTCTACGCGCGGCCCCCGCTCGTGGATGTGTTGACCGTGCGTGGCCGCGGCTGGTACTGATTGAGCGCCATGTCCCCCGCCGCGCCCGGCTCCGAGTCCTCCGCGTCCCTCGTCGCGGCCATCGCGGCGGGGGACCGCGACGCCTTCGGCCGGTTCTACGATCTGACCGCCCCGATCGCCTTCGGCCTGATCCGGCGCGTGCTGCGCGACCCGGAGGCCGCCGCCGACGTGCTCCAGGAGGTGTTCTGGCAGATCTGGCAGGAGGCCGGCCGCTACGATCCGAGCCGCGGCAGCCCGGAGGCCTGGGTGGTCATGCGGGCCAAGACCCGAGCAATCGATCGGCTGCGGTCCATGCGTAGGAGAGATAGGACCTTCGTGGCCCCGGTGGACGAGTCCGTGGCGTCGCGGCGGGGCGACGGGGAGGCGCCGAACCCGGCGGTGGTGGCGGAGGACCGGGGGCTGGTCCAGACCGCGCTCGGCCAGCTCCCGGAGGCACAGCGGCGGGTGATCGAGCTCGCGTTCTTCGAGGGGCTCACCCAGTCCGAGATCGCCACCCGGCTCGGCGAGCCGCTCGGGACCGTGAAGACGCGCACGCGGCTCGGGCTCGAGCGGCTGCGCGGGGCGCTCAGGGGAGAGAGGCTCTCGGCGACATGAATCGCGACGAGATCGGCGAGCTGGCGGCGGCGTACGCCCTGGGCGGGCTCGAGGGAGAGGAGCGCGCCCGTTTCGAGGCCCTGCTGCAGGCCCGCGATCCGGAGGCGGTGCGCGCCCTGCGCGAGTGCGAGGAGACGCTCGCGGGCCTCGCCGCCGCGCTGCCGGAGCCGCCGCCCGCCGTGGTCAAGGACGCGCTGATGGAGCGCGTCGCGGCCGCGCCGGCCGCGGCGCGCCCGCGGCCTCGCCGCCGCCCGCGCGTGTTCTGGCCGGTGGTGCTGAGCGGGGCCATGGCCGCGGGGCTGGCCGCGGTGGTGGTGGGGTGGAGCGTGTCGTCGACCTACGAGAAGCGGCTCGACGCGCTCGCCCGCGAGGCCGACCAGCTGCGCGCGGAGCTGAATGCGCAGCAGACCGTGATCGCGATCCTCCGCGACCCGGCCACCCAGGTGGTGGCCCTCGCGGGCCTGCCGCCGGCTCCCGGCGCCCGGGCCCGCGTGATGTGGCACGCGACCGCGGGCGGCGTGTTCGTGGCCACCGGGCTGCCCGCCATCCCCGCGGGCAAGGCGTACCAGCTCTGGGCCATCGCGGGCAGCAACGCGCCGGTGTCGGCGGGGGTGTTCACGGTGGACGCCTCCGGCACCGGGAGCCTCGCGGTGCGGCCATTGCCCGGCGTCGCGAGCGTGAACGCCTTCGCGGTCACCCTGGAGCCCGCGGGCGGCCTTCCCGCGCCCAGCGGGGCGATGTACCTCCTCGGCAAGTCCTGAGCGCGCCGGCGGGCCCTAGAGTCCCCGGCGCCGCGCCGCGTGCAGCACCGCGATGATGGTCATCGCGTCCTTGATCTCGCCACGCGTCACCATGGCCAGCACCTCGGCGAACGGGAACGCGCGCCGCTCGATGAACTCGGTGTGGTCCGGAGGCCGCGCGGCCGGGCGCAGATCCTCCGCGAGGAAGAGGTGCGCGACCTCGCGGAGGACGCTCTTGGAGGTGTGGAAGTCGCAGAGCTCGGTCAGGCGCCCGGCCTCGTAGCCCGCTTCCTCGGCCAGCTCGCGCTGGGCCGCCGCGTGCCGGGTCTCCCCCGCGTCCTGCCCGCCGGTCGGCATCTCCCAGAAGAAGCCCTTGGCCACGTAGCGGTACTGCCCGACCAGCAGGACGGTGTCCCGGTCGAGGAACGGGAGCACCCCGACGCATTCGCTGCACTCGACCACGCCGTAGAGCGTGGTGTGGCCGTCGGGCAGCTCGACCATGTCCTCCCGCACGTCGATCCAGCGGTTGCGATACACCGGCCGCGAGGACGTGGTGCGCCACGGGGTACGGGCGAGGGGATTCGCGTCGGAGTCGCTCATCAATCGGTTGTATCATGACCACCGGGAGGACCCGGAATGGCATGGCCGGCTCCGCTGGAAGCGTTGTGGAACGACATGGAGAGCGTGCGGGCCGAGCTCCTCAAGGAGACCGAGGGGCTCAGCCAGGCCCAGAGCGTCTGGCGCCCCCGCGAGGAGGACTGGTCCGTCGGGGAGATCCTGCATCACCTGACCCTCGCCGAGGTCGGCACCGGCAAGCTCACCTCCAAGCTCCTGAAGGAGGCCCCGCAGCCGCTGCCGCCGTTTCCGCCGGACCTCACCGCCTTCGCCCCGCTGCCGCCGCCGCCCTCGACGCCGGCCCGGGCGCCGGAGGTGGTTTACCCCGAGCGCGGCCACGCGCTGCCGCAGCTGCTCGCGGAGCTGCGCACGATCCGGACCCGCACCCGCCAGGCGATGGAGCGGCTGGCCGCGGTCGATCCGCGCGAGCTGCGCTGGCGGCACATGGCCTTCGGCGAGATGGACCTCTCCCAGTGGTGGCAGCTGCACGTACGCCACGAGGCGGATCACCTGCAGCAGTTCCGCGCCGTGAAGGCGGCGAGCGGGTTCCCCGGCGCGTGAAGGTCATCCTGCGTAACCCGCGGCGGGAGGTGGACGTGGAGGGCAAGCGCCGTGTGAAGGAGCTGCTCTCGGAGCTCGGCATCCTGCCCAGCACGGTGCTGGTGATCCGCGACAACGAGCTCCTGACCGGCGACGCGATGGTGGGCGGCGACGACGTGCTCGAGGTGCGCCCGGTGATGTCGGGCGGCGGCGGGGGCGGCGCGTGAAGTGCCGCAAGTGCGGGGGCACCGCCGCGCTGGAGCTGCGACGGCACAACGCCGCGTTCTGCTCGCCCCACTTCATCGAGTTCTTCCGCAAGCAGGTGACGGAGGCGATCCATCGTCACCGGATGTTCGCCCCCGACGAGACCATCATGGTCGCGGTCTCGGGCGGCAAGGACTCGCTGGCCCTGTGGGACGTGCTGATCGAGGAGGGCTATCGCACCGCCGGGCTCTATCTCGACCTCGGCATCTTCGACTACTCCAAGGAGTCGCGGGAGAAGTGCGAGGCCTTCGCGACGAGCCGCGGGCAGACGCTCCACGTGGAGCGAGTGGCGGAGGCGGTCGGCGCGCCGATCCCGACGGTGCAGCAGGTGACCCGCCGGCCGACCTGCTCGGCGTGCGGGCTCTCCAAGCGCTATCTCATGAACCGGGCCGCGCTCCAGCACGGCTACGTGGTGGTGGCCACCGGCCACAACCTGGACGACGAGGCCGCGACCCTGTTCGGCTCGGTCATGCACTGGCAGACCGACGCCCTGACCCGCCAGTCGCCCGCGCTCGCCTCCACGCACCCGAAGCTGGTCCGGCGCGTGAAGCCGCTCTACCGGCTGTCCGAGCTGGAGACCGCCGCGTATGCGTTCCTGCGCGGTATCGACTACATCGTGGAGGAGTGTCCCTTTGCGAAGGGCGCGACCTCCATCGCTCACAAGCAGGTGCTGGACCGGCTGGAGGAGACCTCGCCCGGATCCAAGCACAACTTCCTCTTCGGCTTCCTGGAGCGGGCCCGGCCCGCCTTCGAGCGCACCGAGGACGTGGAGCTGCGCGAGTGCACCTCGTGCGGGCAGGTGACCACCGGGGCGGTGTGCGCCTTCTGCAAGCTGGCCGACCTGGTGAAGCGCCGCACGGCGTCCTGAAGGGCCCGCCGGACACCGGCCTAGCCGACCGACGAGCCCGACCGCAGGCCCGGCCGGGCCGGGCCTGCTAGAATGAATACCGGTTCATCCAATCCAACACGCTCGTGGCGGGTGCCGTCGGGGCCGGCGCGCTCGAGGAGGAGGCAGCCATGCAGAACGCGGTGATCGTGGGAGCGGTGCGGACCGCCGTCGGCAAGAAGAACGGCAAGCTGGCCGGGGTGCGCCCCGACGACCTGCTGGCCGACACGCTGAAGGCCCTGGTGGCGCGGGTGAAGATCGACCCCAGCGAGGTCGAGGACGTGGTGATGGGCTGCGTGGACCAGGTCGGCGAGCAGGGGTTCAACATCGCGCGCAACGCGGCCCTGATCGCGGGGTTCCCGGTCGACGTCTGCGGCACCACGCTCGATCGCATGTGCGGCTCCGGGCAGCAGGCGGCCAACTTCGCGGCGATGGGGGTCATGGCCGGCCAGTACGAGTGCGTGATCGCGGGCGGCGTCGAGAACATGAGCCGCGTGCCGATGGGCTCGAACGGGGCCGGCCCCGGCGACGGGCCGCTCTCTCCGCGGCTGCAGGCGCTCTACGACATCGTGCCGCAGGGGATCTCCGCGGAGATGATCGCCGAGCAGTGGGGCATCAAGCGCGAGGAGCTCGACGAGCTCGCGGCGGGCAGCCACGAGCGGGCGGGCCGGGCCATCGCGGAGGGACGCTTCAAGCGCGAGATCGCGCCGATCACCCTGCCCGACGGCAGCGTGTTCGAGGTCGACGAGGGCGTGCGGGTGCCGGTGAACCGGGAGAAGATGGCGGCGCTGGCGCCCTCCTTCAAGCCGGACGGGGTGGTGACCGCGGCCAACTCCTCGCAGATCTCCGACGGCGCGGCCGCGCTCCTGATCATGTCGGAAGCGCGGGCCAAGGCGCTCGGGCTCAAGCCGCGGGCGCGCATCGTGGCCACCGCGCTGGCCGGCGTCGATCCCGTCATCATGCTGACCGGGCCCATCCCGGCCACCCAGCGGGTGCTGAAGAAGGCGGGCATGAAGCTCGAGCAGATCGATCTCATCGAGATCAACGAGGCGTTCGCCTCGGTGGTGCTGGCGTGGGAGCGGGAGCTGCACCCGGACAGGAGCCGGGTGAACGTCAACGGGGGAGCGATCGCGCTCGGGCATCCGCTCGGCTGCTCGGGCGGCAAGCTCATGACCACCCTGCTGCACGAGCTGGAGCGCACCAAGAAGCGCTACGGGCTGCAGACCATGTGCATCGGCTTCGGACAGGGGATCGCGACGATCATCGAGCGGCTCTAGGCGCGCTCGGGCCGCGCCCCGCCAGCGGGCGCGGCTAGCGGGCGCGGGCGGCCAGCGCCACCTGCACGGTGCGGTGCAGCTCCTGCGGCGGCACCGGCTTGAAGAGCAGCGCGGAGATGCCCAGGCGGCGGCAGCGCGCCTGGTCTTCCTCCTGGAGGCCCCAGCCGGTGATGAAGATCACCGGCACGTTCGGATCGCGCGCCCGCAGGCGGTCGGCCACGTCCCATCCGCTCATCTCGGGCATGCCCACGTTGGTGATCACGAGGTCGAAGCCGCTCGGTACGAATACCCGCAGGGCCTCGGGGCCGCTCGGCACCGGGAGCACGTGGTGGCCCGAGTCCTTGAGCATCTCGCCCAGGATGGACAGCACCTGGGGATCGTTGTCGACCAGGAGAATGCGGCCCTTCCGCTCGCCGCGGGTCTCGGTGCCGGTGGTGTCCTCGTCGGTGGACTTCATGCCGATGGGCAGCGTGATCGTGAAGGTCGTGCCCTCGCCGGGCCGGCTGTCCACCCGCAGGTCGCCGCCGTGCCGTTCCACGATCGAGTGCGAGACGGAGAGCCCGAGGCCGGTGCCCTCGTCGCCCTTGGTGGTGAAGAACGGATCGAAGACCCGCCGCCGTACGTCCTCGCTCATGCCGACCCCGGTGTCCGACACCGTGATCGACGCGTGCCGGTGGTCGGCGAGGCGGGTGCGGAGGCGGAGCGTCCCGCCGCGGGGCATCGCGTCGATGGCGTTCAGCACGAGGTTGGTGATGACCTCGTTCAGTTCCGCGGGCCGGCCCATCACCACCGGCACCGGTCCCAGCTCGAGCTCGAGCTGGAGCGGCACGCCGCCCTTGACCTTCTTCTCCTCCCAGCGCGGCCGGGTGATGGCGAGCGAGTCGCGGATCACCTGATTCATGTCCATCGGCACGAATGGCTCGTCCTGCCGGATGCGGGCGAACTTCTGCATGCGCCGCACCGTCTCGGCGCCGCCGTTGGCCGCCTTCTCGATCACGTCGATCCCGCGCTTGACCACGTCGACGTTGCTGGGGCTGCGCCCCATCAGCTGGGCGTAGCCGAGGATGGCCTGCAGGAGGTTGTTGAAGTCGTGGGCGATGCCGCCCGCCATCTGACCGAGCGCGGTGAGACGCTCGGACTGGTGCATCTGGGTCTCGATCTCTCGCTGGGCGGTGGTGTCGCGGACGATGGCGAGCATGCCCGACCGCC
>Ga0157373_10000129_pt1 | contig 59252 bp, 73 predicted proteins | sample C65metaG_FD_113460 | JGI IMG/M metagenome (GOLD analysis project Ga0157373, IMG submission 113460) | Corn rhizosphere microbial communities from Kellogg Biological Station, Michigan, USA - C6-5 metaG | ecosystem: Host-associated > Plants > Roots > Rhizosphere > Soil | place: USA: Michigan... | reverse complement strand
CCTGGGGTTCAATACAGGCAGGTACACCAAGCTTGAGGTAGGTTACTTGTACCAATATGTACAACAGCGTAACCTTACAGCCAACTATAATCAGGTGGTGGAAAACAACCATACCCTGGCTATCAATTTGTTTTCGGCCATGCCTTTTATAAAGGCTAAATAAAAATATGAGGTTTTTAGTTTGTTTTGAGTGAGTAAGCCCGGCCGCGAGGGCCGGGTTTTTACATTTTTGGCAGGTTATTGCTAAGCCGCTGTTTTGTATCTTTACTGCCTGATATGTTTAAGTACCTGCGCTGGCTTTTACTGCCTTTTTCGTGGCTTTATGCATTGGTTACAACTATCCGTAACTGGTGTTATGATGCCGGCTTGTTTAAAAGCCAGGCTTTTGATATTCCGGTCATTTCGGTTGGCAACCTGGATGTGGGTGGTGCAGGCAAAAGTCCCATGACCGAATACCTGATCCGTTTACTTAAGGGCGAGCGCAAACTGGCCACCTTAAGCCGTGGCTACGGGCGAAAAACGCAGGGCTATCTTATTGCTACTGCCACTACTACCGCTACTGAGCTGGGTGACGAACCGGCACAGTTTAAACACAAGTTTCCGGATGTGACCGTAGCCGTTTGCGAGAAGCGAGTAACTGGGATCGAAAATCTAAAAGTTGATCACGACCTGATTATCCTCGATGATGCCTATCAGCACCGCGCGGTAAAACCGGGTTTAAGCATTTTATTGTTTGATTATAACCGGGTATCCGAGCCGCACTTTTTATTGCCAGCGGGTAACCTGCGCGAACCTTTTAATGGCCGCAAACGTGCAGATGTTATCGTGGTAACTAAATGCCCGGTTGATCTGAATAATCAGCAACAGCAAAAAATAACGTCACGCATCAAACCTTTTCCCGGTCAGCAACTGTTCTTTGCTTCGATAGTATACGGAACACTACAGAATTTACAAGGACAGGCTTCAAACCAAAATATCCACACAGATACCACCGTGTTTCTGATTAGCGGTATCGCCAACCCAACACCTTTGGTAAACGAGCTTAAAACCCGGGCAAAACAGGTAATTCATCACAAATATCCCGATCATCACCCCTATACCTTAAAAAATATCACTAAACTTGCCGATGAATTTAATGCCTGCGCCGTACAAAAAAAGCTGATCATTACAACAGAAAAGGATGCGCAGCGTTTAGGTGAGCAGGCTTTATATAATACGGTTAATCAACTCAACATTTTAGTACTGCCAATACAGATCGCATTTTTAGATAACGCAGCGCAGAAATTTGATCAAATTATAAAAGATTATGTTAGAGAACATACAACGCACAACCAGCTACATTAAAAGCCGGATAGGCGATTTTGAGCCCGAAGTAGGCATTATTTTAGGCACCGGCCTGGGTGGCCTGGTTAATGAGATACAGGTTGAAAAACAGATGATGTATAGCAACATTCCTGATTTTCCCATCTCGACGCTCGAGTTTCATTCGGGTAAGCTGATCTTTGGCACATTGGCCGGTAAAAAGGTAGTGGCCATGCAGGGGCGCCTTCATTATTACGAAGGTTACAGCATGCAGCAGATCACCTTCCCGGTAAGGGTAATGAAAATGTTGGGCGTTAAAACCCTGTTCGTATCTAATGCCAGCGGTGCATTGAACCCGGATTTTAGAAAGGGCGATCTGATGGTGATCGAGGATCATATTAACCTGCAGCCACAAAACCCGCTGGTGGGTAATAATGAAAATGCGCTTGGGCCGCGCTTCCCAGATATGAGCGAACCTTACAATAAGGATTTGATAAAAAAAGCGTTAAAAATTGCCGCCGATAACGACATTGCCTGCCATAAGGGTGTTTATGTATCGGTTACAGGGCCAAACCTCGAAACCCGCGCCGAATACAGGTATCTGCGCATTATCGGTGGCGATGCCGTGGGTATGAGTACCGTGCCCGAGGTTATTGTGGCTAATCACATGAACTTGCCGGTGTTCGCCATCTCGGTTTTAACAGACGAAGGTTTCCCTGAAACCTTGAAACCGGTATCGGTTGAAGAGATACTGGCTGTTGCCACAGCTGCCGAACCGAAATTGACGTTAATACTAAAAGAACTGGTTAGCAAACTTTGATCACTAAAAAGCTTAAATATTTTTTAGTACTGCTGATAAGCTTAGCTGCCGGGTTTGCCCATGCGCAAGAGGTTAAGCCTATCATCAACAACCGTATCCGCGATACCACAACGATACGTAAGCCTTTGAGCGAAGAGGACATGCTGGATACCATGCGCAAACAGCAGGAAAAGAACCGGGATACGGTGATCTTTACCTCTAAATACATCAAAGTAACCAACGAAAGCCTGCTGAACGACAGTACGCAGGTGTTTCCGTTAGATACTACTTTAACCAATTTTGAGAATTACAGTGCGCTTTACCAGCCGCACAGCCCTAAGATAGGCATCGGTAACCTGGGTTTATCAGAACGCAGCCTGCTTTTTGAACCCAGTCGTACTATTGGTTTTGACGTAGGCATGCATCAGCTTGATGCTTATTTGCTGCACCCTCAGGATATACAATATTACCGCGCACGCACGCCGTTCACCAGTTTGTATTTGGTAGCAGGTGGTTTAACCGAACAGGTATTCAGGGTGATACACACGCAAAATATCAAACCCAACTGGAATGTGGGCGTTAACTACAATCGTATAGGTTCGTATGGTGTATACGCGCATCAGCATGCCGATCATTTGGGAGCCGCTATTTTTAGTTGGTATGAGTCGAAGGATAAGCGGTACAACATTCTCGGCAACCTGATATTTAATAACCTGAAAGCCCCGGACAACGGCTCGATAACCAACAATGCCGTTTTTACAGATCAATCCAGCACGCCCTTCGATCCGAGTACGGCCTCCGTAAGGTTAAACAACTCGCGCACCAACTGGCGCGATAATGGCTTTTACCTAAAGCAGTTTTATTACCTGGGCCGCATTGATAGTACTTCAACCAGCACTGGCGCATCTAAAGTATTGCCTACCCAGCGTGTGGCCTACACACTTTACTATAATACACGCAAATACAAATTTTTGCAAGACGAGGCCGACCAGTACAAAGTGTTCCCTGACACTTATTTCGATCAAACTACCTCACGCGATTCGCTGTCGGTACTTCATTTCCAAAACGAGTTTTCGTACAGCTTTTACCTGCGGGGTAAAACACTAAGCTTTGTAAAAAACGAAGCCAAGCTGGATTTAGGTATTGCACACGATTATTACAACTACTCGCAATACGTGCGCGACACCCTGGCTACAACGGGTTTGCCGCAGTTGGATCGCATGCGCAATAATGCCTTTCAAGATATTACCTTAAAAGCCAAAGTAAGCTATCGCTTTAGTGATAAGATAGGCCTCAATGCCGATTTTCAGCAGATAACCCTAGGCCATGATTTTGGCGATTATTTGTACGATGCCAGCATTAACCTGTCGGCGGGTAAAACCTTGGGCAAGATCATCATCGACGCTTACACCCAAAACAGTACGCCGCCCTTGTTGTATACCAATTGGGTATCAAATCACTTTATCTGGACCAATAATTTTAAGAACGTTAAAACCAGCAGCGCGTCGTTCAACTATATTAATGATAAGTTTCAATTCAATATTAAGGCCGAATATTTCCTGATCAATAACTATCTGTATTTTGCCGCGGCTACCAATAACGGTATTGATGCCTACCCGATGCAGTTATCGGCGCCTATTAACCTGATCAAGATCAGCGTAGGTAAAAACCTGCAGTTGGGCAGATGGCATTTTGACAACTATGGTGTTTATCAAAAAACCGATTATCAAAATACGCTGCGCACGCCCGACCTTTACATTTACAGCAGCCTGTACTACAACAAAATGTTTTTTGATGTGCTGAATACCAGCATCGGCATCAACGCGCGGTATAATACGCCTTATACAGCGCCGTCGTACGCTACCGGTATCGATCAGTTTTATAACGGGCCGGCGGTTAAATTTTCATCATACCCTGTGGGCACCGTTTACCTGAAAGCTACATTGAAACGCACCAACCTGTTTGTTATGTACGATTACTTTAACCAGGGCTTCCAAAGCCAGGGTTACTATACCGTAAATCGTTACCCTATGCCTAACGCCATTTTAAAATACGGCGTGTTGTGGAATTTTTACGATTAGGGAAGAAGAGTCAAGATGCAAGAATTAAGACAAAAAACAACATCCTGATACTCTGTACTCGATACTATCTCTTGATTCTTGACTCTTGATTCTTGCTTCTATTCCTCACGTTTTCTGCTTCTTTTTCTTAGCCGCCGGGAACAATACATTGTTTAAGATCAGCCGGTAGCCGGGCGAGTTGGGGTGCAGGCTCAGGTCGGTTGGCGGGTCACCCACCTGGTGCTGGTAATCTTCAGGGTCGTGGCCGCCATAAAAGGTCCATTGCCCTTTGCCATACTCGCCGTGGATGTAACGTGCCTCATTGGCTGTTTTCATTTCGCCCATAATGGTTACGTTGGGTTTGATGAGGCTTTCTTTAAAAGCGGTGGTGAGTCCCATAAAGCCTTTGATCACTTTGTCATGATCCTGCGTTAACATGCTGGGCACTACATCCCACTTAGCCGAAAAATCAAACAGGGTAAAAAAGTCGTGGGTACGGTCAACCTGCCGGGTACGGGTTACATCGATATCGCTAAACTGGTGCGACATCGGGTTCTGGTCAAGTACAAAATTCTGGAAGGCGAAGGTTTGCGTATAATCCAGTTTCGATTGCGCGTCGGGGTCGGCGGCATCGCCATCAAACATGCTTTCGCAAATATCGGTATGGGCGGCCGCCAGAGCTATATCAAAAGTGTCGGTACCACAGCACATGGCAAACAAAAAGCCGCCGCCGGCACAAAAATCACGGATATGTTCGGCCACGGCCAGTTTCATCTGCGACACCTTTTTGAAACCTAATTTTTTGGCCATCGCTTCCTGGGTATCCACATCCTCGATATACCATGCCGCCGAGCGGAAAGGCTGATAGAACTTGCTATACTGGCCGGTAAAATCCTCGTGGTGCAGGTGCAGCCAGTCATATTTCGGCAGATCGCCATGTATCACTTCCTCGTCGTAAATTACATCGTAAGGTATCTCGGCATATTTTAAAACGAGTGTCACCGCATCATCCCAGGGCATCTTTGATTTCGGCGAATATACCGCGATCTTTGGTGCTTTCTCCAGTTTCACAACATCCATATTAACCGATGGGTCGGTCACTTCGGCAATAATAGCGCTGACCTTGGCATCGGGCAAAACCTCGTAACTCACGCCGCGCACTTTACATTCGTTCTCCAGCTTTTGGGCATACTTCATCATGAAACTGCCGCCGCGGTAGTTGAGCAGCCAGTCAACTTCCTGTTCATTTTTCAATACCCAAAAAGCGATACCGTACGATTTAAGATGATCCTTCTGCTGATCGTCCATCGGTATTAAAATGGAGGTAGCCCTGCTGAAAAAAGGTAAAAGGCTTAAGGCTAAAAGGCAAAAGCAGGAAGCGGGGAAACGTTTTTGAGAAGACAACATTTCCAAAAATAACGATTAAATATTTAAGCTATTGTAACAAGATGCAGAATTGAAACTGGGTTAATTAACACTTATTACCTTTCCGCTTTTAACTTTCGGCCTTCTGCTTTCTTTTATTAACTTTGCACCTCTGAAAATTAAAAAAATGAGTAAAGCGATAATTAAAACCGAAAAAGGCAACATGACCGTAGAATTTTACGAGAAAGATGCCCCTAAAGCTGTAGCCAACTTTAAAAAACTAGCAAAAGAAGGTTTTTACGATGGCGTAACCTTTCACCGCGTGATCCCCAACTTTATGATACAAGGCGGCTGCCCTAACTCAAAAAACCCTGAAACAGCACACCGTGCGGGTAGCGGCGGCCCTGGTTATACCATCCCTTGCGAGCTTGACGGCGAGAACCAATATCACGATCGTGGCGTATTATCGATGGCGCATGCAGGCCGTAATACCGGCGGTTCGCAGTTTTTTATCTGCCATAGCCGCACCAACACCGCTCACCTGGATAGAAACCACACCTGCTTTGGTAAAGTAGTTGAGAACGTTGACCTGGTTGACGACATTCGCCAGGGCGACAGAATTACCACCATAGAAGTTATAGAAGATTAATTAAATACGATGAATTTACAAGGAATTGTATCGGTATCCGGTAAACCAGGCTTGTGGCGTGCATTGGCACAAAACAAAACCGGGTTTATTTTAGAAAGCCTTGATGGTAATAAAACCAAACTGGTGGTTAACCTGTCGACAGCTAAGCTGGCTGCTTTAGAAGAGATCACCATTTTTAGTTACGAAGCGGATATTTTGCTGAAAGACGTTTTGGAGCGTATCAAAACCGCTGCCAGCGTTCCGGATGCAAAGGCCGACGGTAACAAACTGCGCCAGTTTTTCAGGGAAGTAGCTCCTGATCATGATGAAGAAAAGGTATATGCTTCGGATATGAAGAAGATCATCACCTGGTTCAACATCCTGAAAGAGTTGCCTTTGTTTAACGAAGATCCTGCAGTTGCGGAAGCTGAAATCGCTGCCGAAGCACCGGCCCAGCCGGCGCCAAAACCTAAAGTTGAAAAGGCAAAACCCATAGCCGAAAAAGCTAAGCCGGTAAGCAAAGGCAAAGCAAAACCTACGGTAGTAGCAAAAAGAGGAGCTTAAGCGTATAAAACAAAAACGCCCCTGGGTACAATCCGGGGCTTTTTTGTTTAATGCCGAAGTTGTTTCAGCATTACGGCGGTTAGGTTTGCTTACATTTACAACCATGATCCATATCGAACAAATAACCCCGCAGCTTACCTGGCAATTACGGCGCGACGTACTTTACCCCGGAAGCTATTTGCATGATATGGAGATGGATGAGGATCTACAGGGGTATCACTTTGGCGCCTTTACCGTCACACAATTGATCGGCGTAGTATCACTGTTCCCACTGGGCGAAAGCTGGCAGTTCCGCAAGTTTGCTATCGACCCGGCTTTTCAAAGCCAGGGCATCGGCAAACAATTATTGAATCATATCACCCATTTCGCCAAAACCGAAGGTGCTAAGCGTTTATGGTGTAATGCGCGTCTATCCGCCATTGGCTTCTATAAAAAATCAGGATTTGAGCAAACAGGCCAAACGTTCAGCAAAAATGGTATCGACTACGAGATATTAGAAAAGGCTTTATAAAAAAAGAACCGGTTTGTACCACTCAAATACAAACCGGCCTCCCTAAACTAACTAAACTGAAACGTAAACAAAATTCTCTTGCCACAAATAAAGGCATCCCACATAAAGTAATTGTTAACTCAACAATAAATCGGGAACATAAAAAATACCCTTTGTTTATGCGCTTACCATTGGTTTACTATATTTGCTAAGGGCATCAAAACCCGCTTATGTAAATATTACCATCATGGCTAAAAAAAAATCAGAGGAAAAGAAACACGTTCCGGTAGTTACTAAAAAATCGCTTAAATTTTTCGAAGAATATATCAATAACCCATCACCTACCGGCTTTGAGTGGACCGGCCAGAAAATGTGGCTCGATTACCTGAAACCTTATATCGATGAGACCTATGTTGACAGTTACGGCACCGCTGTGGGTATCATCAACCCGACGGCCGATTATAAAGTAGTGATCGAAGCTCATGCTGATGAGATATCATGGTTCGTTAATTATATTACCAGCGATGGCTTGATCTATGTGATCCGCAATGGCGGCTCAGATCACCAGATAGCGCCCTCAAAACGCGTAAACATCCACACCGAAAAAGGCATTGTAAAGGCAGTATTCGGCTGGCCTGCTATCCATACCCGCAGCGGCGAAAAAGAAGAAGCGCCAACCATCAAGAATATATTTTTAGATTGCGGTTGCACCTCGAAAGAAGAGGTGGAGAAACTGGGCATACACGTAGGTTGCGTGATCACTTACGAAGACGAGTTTATGGTTTTAAACGACCGTTACTACGTTGGCCGCGCGCTGGATAACCGTGCCGGCGGTTTTATGATTGCCGAGGTTGCACGTTTGCTGAAAGAGAACAAAAAGAAACTGCCTTTTGGCCTGTACATCGTAAACGCTGTGCAGGAAGAAATTGGTTTACGCGGTGCCGAAATGATTGCCCATCACATTAAACCTAACGTAGCCATTGTTACCGACGTTACGCATGATACCTCTACCCCGATGATCAATAAAGTTGCCCAGGGCGATCTGGCCTGCGGTCGCGGACCTGTGGTATCGTACGCTCCGGCGGTACAAACCAACCTGAACAAATTATTGGTAAAAGTAGCCGAAAAGAACAAGATACCATTTCAGCGCCAGGCATCATCACGCTCGACAGGTACCGATACCGACGCTTTTGCTTACTCTAACGACGGCGTACCTTCAGCGTTGATCTCGCTGCCGCTGCGCTACATGCATACTACTGTGGAGATGATCCATAAAGAAGATGTGGACAACGTGATCAGCCTGATTTACGAAACATTACTAAGTATCAAAGCCGGTCAGGATTTTAGGTACAACCGTTTGCCTGATGAAGATTAATAAAAAATTAACTGGTAAAGATTGATATCGTAATAGCCTTTCTTAGGATAATTTGATAAAAATATCCAACTTTAACCCGACAAAACGTAATAATAACCACATAAAATAGACAATGAAACCTACATTACTAATATTGGCCGCAGGTATGGCCAGCCGTTACGGCAGCATGAAACAGGTTGATGGCTTTGGCCCAAATGGCGAAACCATTATCGATTACTCCATTTATGATGCTATTAAGGCTGGATTTGGTAAAGTAACTTTTATCATCCGCGAAGAGTTTTTAGATAGCTTTAAAGCCATATTTGAGCCAAAATTAAAGGGCCGTATTGAAACTGATTACGTTTTTCAGAACTACGACCTTCAGCAATATGGTATCGATAAAACTATCGAACGTGCTAAACCGTGGGGTACCGCTCATGCCGTGCTGGCTGCCCGCAACCAGGTTAACGAGCCTTTTTGCGTGATCAATGCCGACGACTTTTACGGTTATGATTCGTTTGAAAAAATGGTAAAATTTTTAACCACTGAAGTAAGCGACAGTCAATACTCACTGATCGGTTACCAGATCGACAAAACTTTGTCAGACTATGGTTCGGTATCGCGCGGTGTTTGTAAGGTTGACGATAAAGGCAACATGGTTGAGATTAACGAGCGTACCGAGGTTTACTTTACCGAAGGCGGTAAAGTAGCTTATAAAGACGCTACCGGCGAACACCCATTGCCAAACGATACACGCGTATCCATGAACTTTTGGGGTTTTAACCCGGCTGTATTTAAACAAAGCGAGCCGATGTTCAAACGCTTTGTTGATGCTAATGAGAATAACCCTAAAGCTGAATTTTTCATTCCTTTGGTTGCAGATGAGTTGATCAAAACCGGAGAGGCTGCTTTTAAGGTGATCCCAACCGCTTCAAAATGGTTTGGTGTAACTTATAAAGAAGATAAACCAATCGTACAAAAATCAATCTCCGACCTGGTTGCAAACGGCACTTACCCTGCCAATTTGTGGTCGTAATTTGATTTGATGATATCATAAAGGTCCCGCTCCGGCGGGATTTTTGGGTTTAATACCTTTTTCAAAAATGTCATTTCGAACAAAGTGAGAAATCTTATACATCAGCGAAGCATCCAGGCAGAAGATCCTCTTTCCCTACGCTCGCTCGAAATGACAATACATTAGATCACCTATCTTACTTTAAAGTAAACCATCAAAAGCCTATGCTGTTGTATAAACATGCAAACACAACTTTTAGGCAAAGTAAAAAGCATCGTCGAACAGCCTGGTAAACTGGTTATCACCACTGCCGAAGCCGAAGCACGCATTTGGATATATAGCCCTACTATTATCCGGGTTAACATCTCCAAACAATTCTCTGCTGCTGACAACTCATTCGCGGTGATACAAAAACCGTCGAGAAAATTGAGTTGGATTGAAAATAACTCCAGTATCGAAGTAAACACCAGCAATATCAAGCTCATCATCACTAAATCGCCTTTACGCTTCAATTTCTATACCGCCGGCGGCCAACCTTTAAGCGAAAACGACAGTAGATTTGGAACCACCTGGCAAGGCGAAAAAATAATAACCTATCGCAAGCTTTTTCCTGATGAAAAATTCATCGGCCTGGGCGAAAAAACCGGCAACCTCAACAGGCGCGGCAGCAGTTATGTAAACTGGAACACAGATGCCTCATTACACGACACCAAAACCGACCCGCTTTATAAAACCTTTCCGTTCTTCATCGGCATACATAGTGGAACTGTTTATGGCCTGTTTATGGATAATACCCATAAAAGCTATTTCGACTTTGGCGCTACTACCGATGAGCAGATGAGCTGGTTTGGCGCCGACGGCGGCGATATGAACTATTACTTCTTTGGCGCGCAAACCGTGGCAGCTATTTTGCAGGATTTTACCTGGCTAACCGGACGAATGGAAATGCCACCGCTGTGGAGCCTGGGTTATCAGCAATGCCGCTGGAGCTACATGTCGGCCAAAGAAGTGGTGAAGGTTGCGCATACCTTCCGCAAAAAGCAGATCCCCGCCGACGTGATGTATTGTGATATCGATTACATGGATAAATACAAGATATTTACCTGGGACCCCGAAACTTTTCCTGACCCAAAAGCGATGATAGACCAGCTGAAGGCAATGGATTTCAAGCTGGTCACCATCGTCGACCCTGGCATTAAGATTGAAGAAGGCTATCAGCAATATGACGAAGGCATAGCCAAAAAATATTTTGCCACCTACCCCAACGGCGAAAACTATGTAGCCAATGTTTGGCCGGGCCGCTGCCATTTTCCTGATTTTTATCGTACCGACGTACGCGAATGGTGGGGCAGGGCCTTTACCGCGCTAACCGAACCTGGCGTAGAAGGCTTTTGGAACGACATGAACGAACCCGCCGCATGGGGGCAGAATATACCCGACCTGGTACAGTTCGGTAAATACACCATGCCCGAAGTACGTAACGCCTACGGTTTAGAAATGGCCAGGGCCACATATGATGGTACTAAGAAACTTTTAGATAACAAACGTCCGTTTGTGCTAACCCGTGCCGCATATCCTGGCGTACAGCGTTATTCTGCAGTGTGGACGGGTGATAACTCGGCTTACGACGCGCATATGCTGATGGGCGCGAGGCTGGTAAACAGTATTGGCCTTAGCGGCGTGGCCTTTACCGGTGTAGATATTGGTGGCTTTACCGGTAACCCAACGCCTGAACTAATGGTACGCTGGAACTCGTTAGGCGTGTATACGCCTATGTTTCGCAACCATGCCTGCATCGGTACCATCTACCGCGAACCCTGGCGTTGGGGCAGAAAAAATGAAGCTATCATCAAAAAGGATATTGAGCATCGGTACTGTTTATTGCCATATCTATATTCCAGCTTTTACCAGGCACACCAAACCGGCTTACCGGTAAACCGCACCCTGGCTATCGATTATACGCACGACGAGAACGTGTACGATGCAAAATATCAAAATCAGTTTCTGTTCGGCGATGCTTTGCTGGTAGCACCGGTAGCCAGCACCGAATACAATACCAAAGTTTATCTACCGCCAGGCGATTGGTACCGCTTAAGTACTCATGAAAAACTTAAAGGTGGTAAAGTACACAAAGCCGATGCCCCGCTTACCGATTTGCCGGTATTTGTTAAAGCCGGTGCTATCATACCGATGCAAGGTGTTGTACAAAGCACTGCCGACCACGGCGATGGCATCCTGAAACTCCACATCTGGTACGGCAAAGAGCAAAACATGTTTACCTATTATGAAGATGACGGTACTACTTATAATTACGAAAAAGGTACTTATTACAAACGTGTCATTAGTTTTGAACCGGTGGAAAAACGAATTGTTTTAGGCCCCGTTGAAGGTAATTTCGAATCGCGCTTTACGCGGATTAAGCTGATATTGCATGGATTTAGCGATAAGCTCAAAGCTATTCGCGCGAATAGTGAAGATGTAAAACTGCATATCAAAAAGCATGGTGTTGGTGCGATAGTGCCTAATAGCCGGATGGAGATACTTATCGAATATTGAGGTTTGTTTTGGCAGATGTTGTATAATATGTACTTTAACTCTCCAAATGAAACCCTTTTTCGTTTTGGTATTGATGTTATGCTATTCTGTTAGCTTCACACAAGTAGCCGGCAGGGCGATGTCATTCAAGGCGATTACCTACAACAAAGATGGTTCGGTGTGGAATACACGGGTTGAACTGATCAAGGATACGGCATCTATTTACGATTTGTACTTTGTTTCAAAGAACTTCTATAGCATACCTTTACCCCCGATCCTTTTTAAAAGATGGGTACCAAAACCAGAAAGTTGAAACACAAACCGGACGCGATAAGCAAACTCAAAAGATGCAAAATTTAGTATATGATGAGTTTTCGCGCGTTATCAGTTTCGGTATGTCAGGCTGCACCTTATGCCCTGATAAAGGTTATCAGTTTGATGTGCATTACACCGTAAATAGCCAACCTGACGTAATGACCGGCACACCCGAATCTGTAAGCAGCGGCAAGAAATACGAGATCCATTATTACCTTAATGGTGATGTTAAGTGGATAGATTACTATGTGGCAGGGAAGCTATCGGTTAAGATATCGTTGGATTGATTTCAACCCGAAATTTGCGTTAGGGATAAAAGCGGATACCGGCCCGTGACTAATGCCTTGCGTAGTATGAGCCCGGCCACAGGCAACGCCCTGAAAAGTCAAAATTCAAAAGGTAAAATTCAAAAAAATTTACACATCTAAGAGCATAACAAGCTTATCTAAAACAAAAAGAGGAAACCGAAGCTCCCTCTTTCTTATTATTAATTATATCCGAATTTATTACTTTACTTCTTCAAAGTCAACGTCGGTTACGGCGTCACCACCGGCTGCACCGTGAGCCTCTTGTCCGCCTTGCGCGTGTTCAGCACCTGGCTGGCCACCTTCGGCCGAAGCTTTGTACATATCCTCTGATGCGGCCTGCCACGCAGCTTCAAGCTCGGTTTTGGCAGTCTCGATAGTATCCAGATCCTTAGCCGAATAAGCAGTTTTCAATTTTTCTAAACCACTTTCGATAGCCGATTTTTTATCAGCAGGGATCTTATCGCCATACTCCTTCAATTGTTTTTCCGTCGAGAAGATCAGGGCGTCGGCACTGTTCAGTTTTTCAACTTCTTCTTTTGCCTTTTTGTCAGCATCGGCATTAGCTTCTGCTTCGTCCTTCATTTTCTTGATCTCGGCATCAGTTAAGCCCGATGAAGCCTCGATACGGATCTTTTGCTCTTTACCGGTAGCTTTATCTTTAGCGGCAACGTGCAATATACCGTTGGCGTCGATATCAAAAGTTACTTCGATTTGTGGTACGCCGCGAGGTGCCGGTGGTATACCATCCAGGTGGAAACGGCCGATCGTACGGTTTTGAGCAGCCATTGGGCGCTCGCCTTGTAAGATGTGGATCTCTACCGATGGCTGATTGTCAGACGCGGTTGAGAAAGTTTCCGATTTTTTAGATGGGATGGTTGTATTCGCGTCGATCAGTTTGGTCATTACACCACCCATGGTTTCGATACCTAATGAAAGCGGGGTAACGTCTAACAACAACACGTCTTTTACTTCGCCGGTTAACACACCACCTTGAATTGCAGCACCAATGGCTACAACTTCGTCAGGGTTAACACCTTTTGAAGGCGCTTTACCGAAGAATTTTTCTACAGCTTCCTGTATTGCAGGGATACGGGTTGAACCACCTACCAGGATGATCTCGTCGATATCCGATACCGATAAACCGGCATTTTTTAAAGCAGTTTTACAAGGCTCGATGGTACGTTTGATCAGGCTATCAGCCAGTTGCTCAAATTTAGCGCGGGTTAAAGTTTTAACCAGGTGTTTTGGCATACCGTCAACAGCGGTGATGTATGGCAGGTTGATCTCGGTTTGAGCCGAGCTTGATAACTCAACCTTAGCTTTCTCAGCCGATTCTTTTAAACGTTGCAGCGCCATCGGATCGCGGCGCAGATCAAAACCTTCGTCGTTTTTAAACTCGTCGGCCATCCAATCGATGATCACCTGGTCAAAGTCGTCACCACCTAAGTGAGTATCACCATCGGTTGATTTTACTTCGAACACGCCATCACCTAATTCTAATACAGACACGTCATGCGTACCGCCACCGCAGTCAAACACCACGATCTTCATATCTTTGTGGGCCTTATCCAAGCCGTAAGCCAAAGCAGCAGCAGTAGGCTCGTTAATGATGCGGCGTACTTTTAAACCCGCGATCTCGCCGGCCTCTTTAGTAGCCTGGCGTTGCGCGTCATTAAAATAAGCAGGTACGGTAATAACCGCTTCGCTAACTTCAGTTCCCAAAAAGTCCTCAGCAGTTTTCTTCATTTTCTGAAGGATCATGGCCGAGATCTCCTGCGGTGTATATTTGCGGTCGTCTATCTCAACGCGCGGCGTGTTATTATCGCCTTTTACCACCTTGTAAGGTACACGGGCGGTTTCTTTAGTAACCTCGTTAAACTGGTTACCCATAAAGCGCTTGATAGATGAAATGGTTTTGGTTGGGTTAGTGATGGCCTGACGTTTGGCAGGGTCACCAACTTTACGCTCCCCGTTGTCAACAAATGCAACTACCGAAGGCGTTGTACGTTTCCCCTCACTGTTAGCAATAACTACAGGCTCGTTACCTTCCATTACAGCTACGCAGGAGTTTGTTGTTCCTAAGTCGATTCCAATGATTTTAGACATATGATTGATTTTACTATTTGATTTGTTTGATTACTGTAGCATATAATCAATGCTTGTGCCAAACAGATTATGGCAGGCAAAGTGCCAAAAAACAGGTAATCTGCGGCAGCTTTACCGTATTTAGCGGTGACAGGTTGGCAGATTCATCAGGCAGATATATGCCGTAATTTGCAAGTGTGCCCAATATAACATATACCCGCCCCATAAATAAGCACATGGGTATTTATTTAGGTTTTCTTAACCAATTCCTGTTTTTATAGCCGTAAGGCCATATTTTTATTTTTAGTACCCATTAACCATATGGGTATTTTATGGGTGTACATGGGTATACCCACATGGTTCCGGATAGTCTTGGTTCACGTTACTGGCGCAAGTATGTAGGGTGGGTCGATACGATGGCTACTTGTGCCTATTCAATCATTCAATAAATCGATCATTACTTTTCGGCGTTGTCTGCGGCTGGGTTATCCCTAATGCAAACTCATGGGTAATGAACTTCCTATACCTTACAATATACGAAAATTCCAGCTCATTATCAATAAATAACGGCTATTTCCGGCCATCCAACCAGTCGAGAGCGTATTTCAAAACATCGTCCTCTCCCCCACTTTTTGCCTTCACTAAATAATCGGGTTCAATAGCGCCTTTATCGTTAGTATTGCCGTTGGGCCTGCCCCACATGGTTGTCGAGGTAAAAGCCAGCAAACCTGTATTAGGTAGCTTGATGGTACATAATTCGCCGTAATGATTAGCTGCTTCGCCGGTAGATTCGCCAATCAAGGTAAATAGGTGATAGTCTTTCACGGTTGCGGCAAGCATATTCGCACTCGAAAACGTATACGGTCCGATCAAAAAGCAAACCTTGCCTTTAAAACGATGCTCCTTTTTCTCCGGCTTGGTCAGCCCATCGCTGCTTAACTGCATAAACGATCCCACGGGCAGTTTTAAATAATCGTCGTAGTTATTACCGTATACAGCTTTGTTGGCAATCAGGTAATCTTTAAACTGTTGGCTCACCTTCCGCTTGCTATCACCCGCCATCCGGTAAGGTTTATCTGCAATATAATTCAACAGGCAATGCCCAAGTCCGGAATTCCCTCCACCATTCTCGCGCAGGTCAACAACCAGTTTAATTATCTTCTTGTCATCCAGCACCTTAAACAACGAGTCGCAAAAATAGCAGAACTTATCATAATTAACCATCGACCTGAAATTCAGATAAGCATATTTATTGTCGCGGATGGTAAAAGCATACGGTTCACTCTGAGGCTTTTTAATGAGCAATGCAGTGTATTCCTTTTCACTAATGTTGCTTAATGTAACCGTTTTATTTGCCTTTTCCCCATCATTATAAACTATAGTATATGGTTGCCTGATACCAATCACCGACAGGAAGACCCTGAAGTTACCAAACGCCACCACTTTCCTGAACGAGGCCAGGTCGCCTTTCAGAGCCATCATCCGTGTCAATATTGCCGATGCCAGTTCCCCGTTAATGCTGCTTACTTTAACGTGGGGTACCTGCCCTTGCGGTAGCATCAAATTCGCCTCAAAACAGTTATCGTCATAACCCAGTACCTGTAAGGGTACTCCTTTAAAAGTGCCGGCGCGTATATCCTTTTGTACAGGTTTCGGTATATCCACGCTGGTATGCCCTTCGTTCACAAAGGCGGTAGCCTGGGCAAAAGCACCGTAGGCGCTTAAAAGCGATAAACTATCCGGCAACTTACTGATCAGCGAATCTGTTCTTCTCGCCAACTCAGCTGGCGAAATATCGTGGTATAAATTAGGATGGATATCCGCCGCGTTTTTTAGCAGGTACTGAATATCATTGGCCGCTTGTTTTTTCGAATAGATCAGGCTATCCTGTGCAAACATTAAGGCAGGCATACAAAATAAGGTAACAGCAAGTAAATAATTCTTCATAAGCTTACAGATGCTTTATCTATCCAAATGGTTGCAGCAATATAACAAAAAAGCCCTGCTCGTTTTCACGAACAGGGCTTTTAATATTTGAATTGAAGATCAGCTTATTCAGCTTTTTCTTCAGTAGCTTCATCAGCAGCAGGTGCTTCAGGTGCTTCTTCTTTAACTTCAACAGCTGGCTCAGCTTTAGCTTCAACAGCAACGGTTTTAGCTTTGCCCGAACCACGACGACGGGTTGATTTTTTAGTTGCTTGTTCAGCGTCTTTACCGTAAACGGTGTTATAGTCAACCAGCTCGATGATCGCCATCTCAGCGTTATCACCTAAACGGTTTTCTAACTTAACGATGCGGGTATAACCACCCGGGCGGTTAGCAATTTTCTCAGCCACTTCGCGGAACAGGATAGTTACTACTTCTTTGTCTTGCAGGTAGCTAAATGCTGTACGGCGCGAGTGTGTAGTATCGTTTTTAGCTTTTGTTAAAATTGGCTCAACATACATGCGCAAAGCTTTTGCTTTTGCTAATGTAGTTTGGATGCGTTTGTGCAAAATAAGCGATGATGCCATGTTGGCCATCATTGCCTTGCGGTGGCTGTCGGTGCGACCTAAGTGGTTCACTTTTTTTCCGTGTCTCATTGTTTTGTTGTTTGTGGCACGTGCATACCGTTGGGCGGCGGTTTCGTCAAGCCCTCGGAATTATGCCTGGTTAATTGTTATTATTGTTGTATTAGTATCAAGTAGCAGGTATCAAGTATCAAGATTGTTAAAATACTTGCTACTTGATACTAATTACTTGCTACTTATTATTCCTCGTCTAACTTAAATTTCGACAGGTTCATACCAAAAGATAAACCTTTTGATTTCACCAGGTCCTGAATCTCAGTCAGTGATTTTTTACCGAAGTTTCTGAACTTCAACATATCAGCCACGTCGTACGATACCAGGTCAGCCAGGCTGCGGATATCCGCTGCTTTCAAGCAGTTTAACGCACGTACCGAAAGGTCAAGGTCAACCAGTTCGGTTTTCAGGATCTTGCGCATGTGCAGGATCTCTTCATCAACCTCTTTGGTTTCTTCTTTAGCCTGAGCCTCTAACATCATGTTCTCATCGCTGAACAGCATAAAGTGCTGGATCAGGATCTTAGCTGCTTCTTTCAAAGCATCTTCCGGGTGTATCGAACCATCGGTAGCAATATCCAACACTAATTTCTCATAGTCGGTTTTTTGCTCAACGCGGTAGTTTTCGATGGTGTATTTAACGTTTTTGATAGGCGTGTAGATCGAGTCGATCGCGATAACACCTAACATTGCGTCCGGATTTTTGTTCTCTTCGCTTGCAACATAACCACGGCCTTTGCCAACAGTTAATTCGATTTCAAGCGTTACAGACGAATCCATATTGCAGATAACCAAATCAGGATTCAGAACAGTAAAGTTGTTCGAAAACTTGGTGATGTCGCCTGCAGTAAAGCTATCCTGACCGTTAATGATCACGAATATCTTCTCAGAATCGCCCGATTCGCCGGTTTTTTTCATACGAACTTGTTTTAAGTTCAGTATGATCTCGGTAACGTCTTCAACCACACCTTTGATAGTCGAAAACTCATGAGTTACTCCCGAAAAACGAACAGAAGTAATCGCATAACCTTCCAGTGACGAAAGTAAGATACGACGTAAAGCATTACCAATGGTTATACCGAAACCTGGTTCTAACGGACGAAATTCAAACGTACCATCAAAATCAGTTGATTTCTGCATGATAACCTTATCAGGTTTTTGAAATGCTAATATTGCCATTTATTATCCTTATTTATGTTTGCTTGTTAATAGATTTGAGATATAGGTGTTGAGATTTTATCCCTTTTCCAATCCTGTTATCTGAAATCTTTTTTTTCTCTTTTATGCGAAATGATAAAATGAGATATGAGATGCGGAGTTTTCCCATCTCATATCTCAAACTTCATATCTTATTTCGAGTACAACTCGACGATCAGGTTTTCCTTAATGTTTTCCGGAATTTCATCACGGTTAGGGTAGTTAAGGAATGTACCTGTTAAGTTTGCTGCATCCCACTGCAACCAGCTGTGTTTGTTAATTTTACGGCCGGCTACCGAGTTCGAGATTGCTTCCAGAGATTTTGATTTCTCGCGCACTGCAACAACATCGCCTGGTTTTAATGTGTACGACGCGATGTTTACCACTTCGCCGTTAACAGTAATATGTTTGTGGCCTACCAGCTGGCGTGCGCCTGAGCGGGTTGGAGCGATACCTAAACGGTAAACTGCGTTATCCAAACGGGCTTCTAAAAACTTTAATAAGTTTTCGCCGGTGATACCTTCTTTAGCAGAAGCACGGTGAAACAGGTTTTCGAACTGACGCTCTAATACACCGTAAGTGTATTTTACCTTTTGTTTCTCCATCAACTGAGTTGAGTACTCAGATTGTTTACCTCTTCTTTTCGAAGCACCGTGCATACCCGGTGCATAGTTTTTACGCTCTAACGCTTTATCAGGACCGAAGATCGGCTCTCTGAAACGGCGTGCAATTCTGGATTTTGGACCTGTATATCTTGCCATTGTTGTGTTTTTTAAAGTATCAACAGGCCCGCAGCCTGCGACTCTTAGCTTTAAAAATTTAATTAATTAAACTCTTCTTCTTTTTGATGGACGGCAGCCGTTGTGTGGCAGCGGTGTAATGTCCTTAATGGTAGTTACCTCGATACCGGCGGTTTGCAGAGTACGGATAGCTGACTCGCGACCGGCACCCGGGCCTTATACAAAAACTTCTACTTTACGTAAGCCCAAATCGTAAGCTACTTTAGCGCAATCGCCTGATGCCTGACCGGCAGCGTATGGAGTGTTTTTCTTTGAACCTTTGAAACCCATTTTACCAGCCGAAGACCATGATATAGCCTGGCCGCTTTTGTTGGTTAAGGTAATGATGATGTTGTTGAAAGTTGCATTGATGTGCGCTTCGCCAACAGGCTCAACAATTACAATACGCTTTTTGGTTACTTTTTTAGTTTTAGCCATTTTCTTTTTAGATTTTAGATATGAGACTTGAGATGTTAGATTCTGTCATCCCGGCACTCATACTATGTTCTTTGTTTTCTATTCCAGATCTGATGTTCAACCAAGATATATCTCATATCCAAAATCTCACATCTAAAATCTATCAATTATTATTTAGTTACTTTTTTCTTGTTAGCAACAGTTTTACGTTTGCCTTTACGGGTACGCGAGTTGTTTTTGGTACGTTGGCCACGTAACGGTAAACCTTTACGGTGACGGGTACCACGGTAACAACCGATATCCATTAAACGTTTGATGTTCAGTTGAACTTCTGAACGTAGTGCACCTTCAACTTTTACCTTATCGTTGATGATTGTACGGATGGCTGTTAATTGCTCATCGGTCCAGTCTTGTACTTTAGTATTAAAGTCGATACCTGCTTCAGCTAAAATTTGCTGAGATTTTGTACGACCGATACCGTAGATGTACGTTAGTCCGATCTCTCCGCGTTTGTTTTTTGGTAAATCAATACCTGCTATCCTTGCCATATTTGTTATTTGTTTTCAAGTAAGACCGAACGGCGGGCCACCGTTGTACGGATCATTACGATTTTTCTTAATTATCCCTGACGTTGTTTGTATTTAGGGTTCTTTTTGTTGATCACATAAAGTTTCCCTTTACGACGGATGATCTTGCAATCAGCACTACGTTTTTTTATTGATGCTCTAACTTTCATCTCTTTTGGTTATTTATATCTGTACGTTATTCTGCCTTTTGTTAAATCATATGGGCTCATCTCTAATTTCACCCTGTCGCCAGGTAGTATTTTGATATAATGCATGCGCATTTTACCCGAAATATGTGCAATAATTTCATGGCCGTTTTCCAGTTCGACCCTGAACATTGCATTTGATAATGCCTCCTTTATTGTACCGTCTTGCTCAATTGAAGCCTGTTTGGCCATATATTACTGATTTCTATACAATTATCCGCCCTAAAAGCGGGATGCAAAATTAACAAATATTTTTAATTAAAACTATTTTTTATTTAAAACTTCTTCTATATACGAAAAGGTGGAAAGTATGTCGGCTTTGCCTTTGCTTACCGCTACGGTATGCTCATAATGCGCCGATACTTTGCCATCTATGGTTGATACGGTCCAGCCATCGTCCCAAAATCGCACACCGGCGCGACCGGCGTTGATCATCGGTTCAATCGCGATTACCATACCCTCTTCCAGCTTAATGCCCGATCCACGCTTGCCGTAGTTAGGCACTTCAGGTTTTTCGTGCAGTTTGGTACCTACGCCATGGCCAACCAGTTCTTTCACAACACCAAAACCATGCTTCTCAGCATGTTCCTGTACTGCGTAACCGATATCGCCAACACGCATACCTGCAACCGCTTTTTCGATACCCAGTACCAAACACTCTTTGGTTACCTGCATTAATTGGGTAGCTGTTTCGCTAACCTCACCGATTGGAAAGGTATAGGCTGAGTCGCCGTAGTATTTATTCAACACCACACCGCAATCCACCGATACCAGATCTCCCTCCTGTAATTCATACTTGCTGGGGAAACCGTGTACCACCTGATTATTTAACGAAATACAAAGTGAAAACGGGAAGCCGTTGTAATTTAAGAATGCGGGGACGCCCTTGTTATCACGAATGAACGTCTCCGCAAGTTTATTAAGTTCGATGGTTTGGATGCCTGGTCGGATAACCTTGGCAATTTCTCCCAATGTTTTGGCAACAAGCTGTGAACTTTCCCTGATCAGTTCTATTTCTTCCGCCGACTTATAATTGATTTTTGACATCCTTTATATAGCCGATGGCGTTGTTCCTGAAGCTGTAGGTATTGCTGTTCTGCCTTGTATCCTGCCTGTTTTCATCAAACCATCATAGTGGCGCATCAACAGGTGGCTTTCAATTTGTTGTAAGGTATCCAATACTACACCCACCAAAATGATCAGCGAGGTACCACCAAAGAAACGTGCAAACTGGTTGTTAACACCTACCAGGGTAGCCACAGCCGGAATGATCGCGATGATAGCCAGGAATATCGAACCCGGTAAAGTGATCTTCGAAATTACACCATCGATGAAATCGGCAGTAGCTTTGCCAGGTTTGATACCCGGGATAAAGCCATTGTTCTTTTTCATATCATCAGCCATTTGGTTAGGGTTAACCGTAATAGCTGTATAGAAGAATGTAAACACGATGATCAATATCGCGAACAACAGGTTATGCCCCCACGAAGTATAGTCAGACAATGCGATCAACACACTGCTTGAAGCGATCGACGGGAAGAACTGAGATATAGTAGCCGGGATAAACATCAATGCCTGCGCAAAGATGATGGGCATTACACCTGCAGCGTTAACCTTTAACGGAATGTACTGACGTACACCGCCATATTGCTTATTACCTACGATACGTTTAGCATATTGCACGGCAATTTTACGCGTACCCTGAACGATCAGGATAGTGAACATTACCACAGCGATAAGCGCCACCAGTTCAACAATAAATATGAACAAGCCACCCGACCCATTGATACGGGTTTGGAATTCGCTGGCCATTGCACCAGGCAATTGGGCGATGATACCCACCATGATGATCAATGAGATACCGTTACCGATACCTTTATCAGTGATCTTTTCACCCAGCCACATTACAAATAATGTGCCTGCTGTTAATACAAATACCGATAAAATGGTAAAATATGGTTCGCTGATCAGCCTGGTGCCTACCTGCGTCCTTACATAGCCGATAGCCTGTAAAGCGGTAATACCGATAGTCAGATAACGGGTCCACTGGTTTAGCTTGTTACGTCCGCTTTCACCTTCTTTTTGCAATTTCTGGAAGTATGGCACTGCAATACCTAATAATTGCACCACAATTGATGCCGATATATAAGGCATTACACCTAACGCAAAAATTGATTGACGGCTGAATGAACCACCGGCAAACATATTCAATAACCCCATCAAACCTTCTTTGGTTTTTTGAGAGTCAAGTGATGACGGGTCTACCCCTGGCAACACTATAAACGAGCCTACACGGTATATTAAAAGAAATAAGAATGTGTTGGTTATACGCACTCTTAAATCTTCAATTTTCCAGATATTGGATAATGTGGTGAAAAATTTCTTCATTGAAATTTATAGCTTAACAATTGAACCACCAGCGGCTTCGATAGCTTTTTGAGCAGTTGCCGAAAACGCATGTGCTGTTACCTCTAATTTGGCTTTCAGTTCGCCACGGCCTAAAATTTTAACCAGGTCGTTACGCGATACCAAACCATGTTCTTTTAACGTATCAAAGTTAACTGTGGTAACTTTGTGCTCGTCAACCAGGCTTTGTAAAGCATCCAGGTTAACGCTTACGTACTCAACTCGGTTAGGGTTTTTAAAGCCTACTTTTGGTAAGCGACGCTGTAATGGCATCTGTCCGCCTTCAAAACCAACTTTGGTTGAAGTGCCCGAACGTGAGCCTGCGCCTTTATGACCACGGGTTGAAGTTCCGCCACGGCCCGAACCGGTACCACGGCCAATTCTTTTTCTATTTTTAGTAGAACCTTCTGCAGGTTTCAGATTACTTAAATTCATAACATTAAATGTTTTCAACTGCTACCAAATGATTTACTTTTCTAACCATGCCGATGATAGCTGCATTTGCTTCAACTTCAACACTATGATTTATTTTCTTTAAACCTAATGCTTCGATGGTTTTTTTCTGGCGCTCACTTCTATCGATCACGCTTTTAATCTGGGTTATTTTGATTTTTGCCATGACTGATTATCCGTTAAATACTTTACCTAAATTAATACCCCGTTGTTGAGCCACAGTGTAAGCATCGCGCATTTGCGATAAGGCCGATACTGTTGCTTTAACCACGTTGTGCGGGTTTGACGAGCCTTTTGATTTTGCCAATACGTTGTGTACGCCGGCACTCTCTAATACAGCACGCATCGCGCCACCAGCAATTACACCGGTACCGTTTGCAGCTGGTTTCAAGAATACGAAACCACCCGAAAATTTACCGATCTGCTCGTGAGGGATCGTGTTGTTAATGATCGGAACTTTTACCAGGTTCTTTTTTGCATCATCAATACCTTTAGCAATCGCTTCGGTAACCTCTTTAGCTTTACCTAAACCGTAACCTACGATACCATGCTCATCGCCTACTACCACAATGGCAGAAAAGCTGAAGGTACGGCCACCTTTGGTTACTTTGGCTACACGCTGGATGCTTACCAAACGGTCTTTTAATTCGATCTCGCTTGATTTTACTCTTTTTATGTTAATAGTTGACATCTCTTGTTGTAATTAAAAATTTAAACCACCTTCACGTGCGCCTTCAGCTAACGATTTTACCCTACCGTGGTAAAGATAACCGTTACGATCGAACACTACATCTTTTATTCCTGCTGCAACTGCTTTTTCGGCAATCAGTTTACCAACCGCTACCGATTGTTCTGATTTGTTGCCTTTGGTTGCAAACTCTTTTGATGCTGATGAAGCCGATACCAAGGTTTTGCCTTGAACATCATCTATAATCTGAGCATAAATGCCTTTATTGCTCCTGTACACTGACAAGCGCGGACGCTCGGTAGAACCGGTAAGACGCTTTCTTATCCCTTTCTTGATTCTATCTCTTCTTGATAATTTACCTGTCATGACGCTTATTTTTTAGATGCTGATTTACCTGCTTTTCTTCTCAGTTCCTCGCCAACAAACTTGATACCTTTACCTTTGTAAGGCTCTGGTGCACGTAACGAGCGGATCTTCGCTGCTACCTGGCCAATCAGTTGTTTATCGATCGATTCCAAAATGATGGTCGGGTTTTTACCCTTCTCAGCAGTAGTTGAAACTTTAATCTCTTTTGGCAACTCAAATACATAGTGGTGCGAGTAACCCAACACCATATCTAAAGTATTACCGGTATTAGTTGCACGGTAACCTACACCTACCAGCTCTTGCTCAAGCTTGTAACCTTGTGTTACGCCTACAACCATATTATTGATCAATGCACGGTATAAGCCGTGTAATGCTTTATGACGTTTTTGATCAGAAGGACGTTGTACAACGATGTTTCCTTCTTCTTGTGCAACAGTGATATCGCTATCAACTAATTGGCTCAATTCGCCTTTAGGGCCCTTTACAGTTACGGTGTTATTATCAGATACGGTAACGGTAACGCCTGCGGGGATTGCTATTGGTGCTTTTCCTACTCTTGACATTTCTTGGTTCTCCTTATCCGATTAATAAACGTAACATAAAACTTCGCCGCCTACATTTTGTGCGCGTGCTTCTTTATCGGTCATTACACCTTTCGAAGTCGACAAAATGGCGATACCCAAGCCGTTTAATACGCGTGGCATGTTATCAGCGCCGGCGTATTTACGCAAACCTGGTTTACTTACACGCGATACACTGCGTATTGCAGATATCTTGGTGATTGGGTGATATTTCAAAGCTACTTTAATAGTGCCTTGCGGACCGTTGTCCTCAAATTTGAAATTTGCAATGTAACCTTTGTCAAAAAGCACTTTCGTGATCTCTTTTTTCAGGTTCGATGCAGGGATCTCCACAACGCGATGGTTGGCTTTAATGGCATTTCTTACCCTGGTGAGGTAATCTGCTATTGGATCTGTATTCATTTTTATTGATCTGTGATGGTGGTTTCCTTCCCGTAACATCCGGGACGACCTGCCATCGGTTAATTCTTCTATTGAGTATAAAGTCGCAAGTATCAAGTATCAAGACCCCTTGTTTGGCTTGCTACTTGATACTGACTACTATGTACTATATTTTTACCAGCTTGCTTTTTTCACTCCCGGGATCTTGCCGGCCAGTGCCATTTCGCGGAATGTAACACGCGAAATACCAAACTGGCGCATATAACCACGAGGGCGGCCTGTTAATTTGCAACGGTTGTGCAATTTCACCGGCGATGCTGCTTTAGGCAATTTATCTAATGCGATATAATCGCCGGCTGCTTTAAGGGCAGCTCTTTTTTCAGCATATTTAGCTACTAACTTAGCGCGTTTTAACTCACGTGCTTTTACACCTTCTTTAGCCATTATTGATTAATTGTTTGATTTTTAAATGGTAAACCAAATTGTTTCAGCAACTCTAAAGCTTCAACATCATTTTTTGCTGAGGTTACAAAGGTAATATCCATACCCATAATTTTATTGATCTTGTCAATATTTATCTCAGGAAAAATGATTTGCTCGGTAATACCTAATGTATAGTTACCACGGCCGTCAAAACCTTTATCGTTAATACCTTTGAAATCGCGGATACGTGGCAAAGCAACGGCAATTAAACGATCTAAAAACTCGTACATGTTGTTATCGCGTAACGTAACACGTACACCTACCGGCATACCTTTACGCAATTTGAAGTTCGAGATATCCTTTTTCGATTTTGAAGCTACGGCTTGCTGACCGGTGATGGTTGACAATTCGTTAATAGCTACGTCGATCAGTTTTTTATCGGTAGTTGCAGCACCAACACCCTGGTTGATGGCAATTTTTTCCAATTTAGGAACCTGCATTACGCTTTTGTACTGAAATTTATCTTTCAGCGCGGTGCGGATCTCGTCCTTGTATTTCGATTTTAATCTTGGTACGTAAGCCATTATTTAATTTCCTCCCCTGATATTTTAGCAACCCTTACCAGTTTGCCTTCAGCATTCTTTTTACGACCAACGCGGGTTGGCTTACCCGATTTAGGGTCGATCAACTTAACGTTCGAAATATGCAGAGCAGCTTCTTGTTTAATGATACCGCCGTTAGGGCTGGTAGCATTGGGTTTAGTATGTTTTGATACCATGTTAGCACCTTCAACCACTACACGGTTTTGCGAGGCCAACACTTCTAATATTTTACCTTCTTTGCCTTTCGAGTCGCCGGCGATAACCTTTACCAGGTCGCCTTTGCGTACTTTCAATTTAGGCTGTTTATTTGATTTTCTTTCCATGTTACAATACCTCCGGTGCTAATGATACAATTTTCATGAATTGTTTTTCACGCAACTCCCTTGCAACAGGGCCGAAAATACGAGTACCACGCGGTTCGTCCTGGTTGTTCAGCAAAACTGCTGCGTTATCGTCAAAGCGGATATAAGAACCGTCTTTACGGCGGATCTCTTTTTTAGTCCTAACCACTACGGCTTTAGAAACTGTACCCTTTTTAATGTTACCTGATGGCAAAGCGCTTTTTACGGTTACAACGATTTTGTCGCCGATAGAGGCATATCTTTTGCCTGTGCCGCCTAATACACGGATAACTAAAACTTCTTTAGCTCCGCTATTGTCGGCTACGTTCAATCTTGATTCCTGTTGTACCATGTTATTTAGCCCTTTCTAAAATTGTAACCAGTCTCCAATTTTTGCTTTTGCTTAATGGGCGGGTTTCCATGATCAACACAGTATCGCCAATGCCGCAAGTGTTCTCTTCATCGTGAGCCATAAATTTGGTGGTTTTCTTTACGAATTTACCATAGATAGGGTGCTTCACTTTACGCTCAACCGCTACAACAATAGATTTTTCCATCTTATTGCTGACTACCAATCCGGTACGGGTTTTTCTTAAATTTCTTTCCATTTTTTTCTAAAAATTAATTCTTTTCAGAAGCAGGCGCCGCTTTGCGCTTAGTTAGTTCAGTATTTAAACGAGCAATATCTTTCCTTACTTTGGTGATACGGCTTGGGTTTTCGATAGCCGAAACCGCGTGAGCGAATTTCAGTTTATTGAGGTTCCCTTTTTCTTCCGCTATCCTTGCACCAAGTTCTTCAGTTGATAGCTCTAAAATTTCTGAGTTCTTCATTTTCTTGTTAATTATTCGTTATGCCTGTACTTTGCGTTATCCTGCGTTTAAGAGGCAAAGCCATCTGCTAACCTGTTTACTATTCTACGTAATCCCTACGTGTGATAAATTTAGTTTGTACCGGTAATTTTTGAGCGGCAAGGCGTAAAGCTTCTTTAGCGATCTCCAGTGGTACACCTTCTGCTTCGAAGATGATCCTTCCGGGCCTTACTACGGCTACCCAGTATTCGGGCGCACCTTTACCTTTACCCATACGTACCTCTGCTGGTTTTTTGGTTACAGGCTTATCCGGGAAAATACGGATCCACACCTGGCCTTCACGTTTCATGTAACGTGTTACAGCGATACGGGCCGACTCGATCTGGCGGCTGGTGATCCAGGCTGCTTCGAGTGATTTTATACCGAAAGATCCGAATGAAAGTTCAGCACCACGGGTGGCTAAACCTTTCATCCTGCCTTTTTGCATCTTTCTGAACTTCGTTCTTTTTGGCTGTAGCATTGTCTTAAATTCTTATAACGATGTCTCGTCGACTTTGTAATTCTGTTATCTTATCTCCTACCTTGACCACCTGGACGGTTACCCTGGCCACCCGGGCGATTGCCACCCTGACGGTTACCACCGCCCTGGCCACCACGACGGTCATTGCCACCACGACGGTCACCACCACTACGACGGTCGCCGCGGTCGCCGCCACGATCACCAAATGATGCTGCACCTTCAGGGCGTCCGCCTTTACCGCTTGCGCTGCTTGCCGCGCCAATGTTTGGTGATAAGTCGCGTTTGCCATAAACTTCGCCTTTACAGATCCATACTTTAACACCTATTTTACCATAAGTGGTTAAAGCTTCGCCTAAAGCGTAGTCGATATCGGCACGGAAAGTATGCAGTGGGATACGGCCTTCTTTGTATTGTTCGCTACGCGCCATCTCAGCACCGCCTAAACGGCCCGAAGTCATTACTTTAATACCCTCAGCACCCATACGCATGGTTGAAGCTATTGAAGTTTTCATGGCACGACGGAAAGAGATACGTGCTTCTAATTGTTTCGCGATGCCTTCAGCAACTAATTGTGCGTCAAGCTCAGGGCGTTTAATTTCGAAGATGTTGATCTGAACGTCCTTTTTAGTCAGTTTTTTCAACTCTTCTTTAATTTTATCAACTTCCTGGCCACCTTTACCGATCACGATACCCGGACGGGCAGTGTGAATGGTTACAGTGATACGTTTTAAAGTACGCTCGATAACTACTTTCGATACGCCGCCCTTAGCGATACGGGCCGAAAGATATTTACGGATTTTTTCGTCCTCAACTAATTTGTCGGAGTAGTTGTTGCCACCGAACCAGTTTGAATCCCAGCCTCTGATGATTCCTAAACGGTTTCCTATTGGATGTGCTTTTTGTCCCATTTCAAATTAGTTGTTTGCGTTTTTACTATCTACAATTATCGTAACGTGGTTTGAACGTTTACGGATACGGTAACCTCTTCCTTGCGGAGCAGGGCGTAATCTTTTTAACTGACGGCCACCGCCTACAGATACTTCTTTTACAAACAAACCAGCATCTTCAGCTTTAACGCCTTCGTTTTTAGCTTCCCAGTTGGTGATAGCCGAAACCAGCAGTTTCTCAACGCGGATAGCGGCTTCTTTATTTGTAAATTTTAAGATGCTTAACGCTTTAAAAACGTTTTCGCCTCTGATCAGGTCAACCACCAGGCGCATTTTGCGCGGCGAGGTTGGGCAGTCTTGTAATTTAGCGATAGAAGCGCCGCCTACAACAGCTTTTGCTGCTTCTTTCTGCTGTCTGATCAATACAGACTTTTTGATTTTAGTTGTTGCTTCCATGCCTTATTTTTTCTTTTCTGCGTGACCACGGAATGTACGGGTTGGCGCAAATTCTCCCAACTTGTGGCCAACCATGTTTTCTGTTACATACACAGGGATAAACTTGTTACCGTTGTGTACCGCGAACGTATGACCAACGAAATCAGGAGAGATCATTGAACGGCGCGACCAGGTTTTTACTACCGATTTTTTGCTTGATTCATTCAGGGTCAGAACTTTTCTTTCCAGGTTATGATCAATATATGGTCCTTTTTTAATTGAACGTGCCATTATTTCTTCCTTCTTTCAATGATATAACGATCTGATGTTTTCTTCTTGTCGCGGGTTTTGTAGCCTTTAGCCAATAAACCTTTACGTGAGCGTGGGTGACCACCCGAAGCACGGCCTTCGCCACCACCCATAGGGTGATCTACCGGGTTCATTGCTACACCACGTACGCGTGGACGACGGCCCAACCAGCGTTTACGGCCGGCTTTACCTAACACTTCATTAGCTTTGTCGCCATTTGAAACTGTACCGATAGTAGCCAGGCAGGTTGCCAGGATCATACGGGTTTCGCCTGAAGGCAATTTAATGATCGCGTATTTACCATCGCGAGCCGAAAGCTGGGCATAAGTACCTGCCGAACGGGCAATGATACCACCCTGGCCAGGGTTCAATTCGATGTTATTGATGATAGAACCCAGAGGGATGCTTTTCAACGGTAAAGTGTTGCCAACTTCAGGGGCAACAGCTTCACCCGATAAAACAACCTGGCCTACTGCTAAGCCTTCAGGTGCTATCATATATCTTTTCTCGCCATCGGCGTAATGCAACAGGGCAATACGTGCCGAACGGTTTGGATCGTACTCGATCGTCGCTACAGTAGCCGGGATATCAAACTTATTGCGTTTGAAATCGATCAGCCTGTATGATTTTTTGTGACCTCCGCCAATGTAGCGCATGGTCATCTTACCATCGTGGTTACGGCCACCCGAACGCTTGTGCGATACCACTAACGTTTTTTCGGGAACGTTGGTTGTGATATCCGAGTTATCGGCGCCTACCCTGAAACGGGTACCCGGGGTTACCGGTTTAAATCTTTTAACTGCCATCTTTATATCGTGCTATAAAAGTCAATAGTTTCACCATCTTTCAAAGTCACAATAGCCTTTTTGTACTTAGCGGCACGGCCCGATACCGGTCCGGCTTTAGTGTTACGGCTTTTCAACTTTCCAACGTAGCGCATGGTGTTAACAGCTACAACTTCGATACCATACATAGCTTTGATGGCATCGGCGATCTGAATTTTGTTAGCTCTTGGATCAACGATAAAAGAGTAACGGTTAAGCTTATCGGTTAGGATAGATACTTTTTCAGTAAGTAAGGGTTTCTTTAATACTTCCATGATTACTTGGCAAATGCCTCCTCCAAAGTTTTAACAGAACCGGTAGTTAATAACAGCTTGCCAGCGTTCAACACATCGTAAGTGTTTAACTGATCAGCGGTGATCACTTTTGCTTTTTTCAGATTCCTGCTTGATAAATAAATATTGTCGTTTGCCGATGGCAGCACTAACAAAGTTTTTTCGTTAGTTAAGTTCAGATCAGCAACAAACTTGATATAGCTTTTAGTTTTAACGGCTTCAAAGTTGAAGTCTTCTAAAACTACGATGCTATTGTCTTTAGCTTTGTATGATAAGGCCGATTTACGGGCAAGCGCTTTCAACTTTTTGTTCAGCTTAAAGCTATAGTCGCGCGGTTGCGGGCCAAATACACGGCCACCACCGTTAAACAAAGGAGATTTAATGCTACCTGCACGGGCGCCGCCTGTACCTTTTTGTTTGTATAATTTGCGGGTTGAACCTGCAATCTCGTTGCGTTGTTTCGCTTTGTGAGTTCCCTGACGTTGATTAGCTAAATATTGCTTAACGTCTAAGTAAATTGCGTGATCGTTGGGCTCAATACCAAATACCGACTCAGGTAGATGCAAACTTGCACCTGTTTCTTTACCTGATACATTTAATACTTTAACTTCCATCTTATTTATCCACAATTACGAATGAACCCTTAGCTCCTGGGATGGAACCCTTAACAACCAACAAATTTTGCTCTGGATACACTTTAACAACCTGTAAGTTTTGAACCTTAACACGCTCGCTACCAGTGTGGCCCGCCATACGCATACCTTTAAATACGCGCGATGGCCACGATGAAGCACCTAACGAACCCGGGGCCCTTAGGCGGTTGTGCTGGCCGTGAGTTTGCATACCCACACCATTAAAACCATGACGTTTAACAACACCCTGAAAGCCTTTACCTTTTGAGGTACCCACTACGTCAACAAAGTCACCTGTTTCAAAAATATCTACAGTGATGGTATCACCCAGATTTTTTGTTTCTTCAAACGATTTGAATTCAACAAGTTTACGTTTTGGAGTAGTGCCGGCTTTTTGGAAGTGGCCTTTTAAAGGGGCCGTGGTGTGTTTGTCTTTTTGCTCACCGTACGCTAACTGAACAGCAGCGTAACCGTCTGTATCCACAGACTTAACATGTGTTACAACACATGGACCAGCTTCGATCACAGTACATGGGATATTTTTCCCTGTCTCGTCGAATATACTGGTCATACCTACCTTTTTACCAATTATTCCTGACATTTTCTTTTTTAGTTTTTGCCCATCGAAGCAGTAGGGCTTCGTTCAAGGCATTTGTAAATCCCCCGAAAGGGACGGCAAAGATAGGAATGTTATATTAATTATCAAATAGTTACTGAGTTATTTTTTGAGAAAAATAGTGAATAAGGTATGAAGGGGTAATTTGTTTTAAAAAAATTGGGGCGATGGAGGTAATAGGTTGTTTATCAATGGATAATTGCCCTGCGGCCTTCGAGGTGAGATAAAGCTATTTACTACCCAGTCATTCAATAAATTATTCCTTATTTTTCTTGGGCGTTGCCTGCGGCCGGGCCATCCGCTTATACTACACAGGCATTAGCCACAGGCCGGTATCCGCTTCTGTCTAACGCGTGCTTCTTCATAGCGATGGGTTTGAAACCCATCGCTATATTAATCTTTCCGACTTACAAACAACAGCCTTCCGTCCTCTGACTTCGGACTTCCGACTCCGACTCCGAACTCAAGACTTTTTTACTATCTTGCATTAAAATAGTTAACTGATGAACAAATCTGCCTTAATAGTGGCGGGCCTGTTATTGGGCTCGGCCATTGCCAGCGCGCAAACGCTTACTCTCCCTCCCGAAGTTCAAAAAGCTTATGATAACGACACCCGCGCCAAAAGCGGTAAACCCGGCAAAAAATACTGGGAAAATCATGGCCGTTACGTGATATCCATCAGCGCCGCACCGCCCGACAGGACCATTAAAGGCGTAGAAACCATCACTTATTTCAATAATAGTCCGGATGTGTTGAAGCAGCTAAACATGAAGCTGATTGTTAACGTGCATCGCGCGGGCATGCGCGGGCGCGCGGGCGATCCAACACAAGGTATCGCTATCGACGAGTTTAAAGCCAATGGCGCTAATGTAGCCTGGGACAATGCTGCCGATACCACCACCAACCAGATGATCGATCTGCCCAAACCACTAATGCCGCACGATTCGGTAAAGCTTAATATCAGCTGGCACTATCAGCTTTCGCGTGGCCGGGGCCGCGATGGCGTGATCAACCCTACAACTTTTTACTTAGCTTACTTCTATCCAAGGGTATCTGTTTACGACGATTACAAAGGATGGGACACCCAACCACATACCGGCTCGCTGGAGTTTTATAACGTTTTTAACGATTATACCCTTAACGTAACCGTACCCAAAAACTTTATTGTTTGGGCCACCGGCGACCTGCGTAATCCCAGCCGGGTTTTACAACCCCAAATCGCCCTGCGTTTGATCGCATCCATGAAAGGCGACTCTACCATACACGTAGCTACAGCACAAGACCTGGCCAATAAAACTGTTACCACACAAAACGCTACCAATACCTGGACATTTACCTCAACCAATATTACCGATGTAGCCACTGGCATCAGCGATAACTATAACTGGGACGCAGGCAGCGTTTCGGTTAACGATAAAACCGGGTATCGGGTAAGCGTACAGGCCGCCTTCCCTGATACCTCGCTGGATTTTCATCATTCGGTGCAATTCAGCCGCTATGCCTTGGGCTGGTTTTCGCGTAACTGGCCGGGTGTGCAGTACCCTTTTCCGAAAAGCACAGCTTTCCAGGGCTATGCAGATATGGAGTACCCCATGATGGTGAACGACAGCCACGAAAAAGACCTCGTGTTTGCCGAACTGGTACAGGATCATGAGCAGGCGCACACTTACTTCCCATTTTATATGGGTATTAACGAAAGCCGCTACGCCTTTATGGATGAAGGCTGGGCAACTACATTGGAATATTTAATAGGCATTACCGAAAAAGGTCAAAAGGTAGCTGACGATTTTTACAAGTCGTTCCGGGTACGCCGCTGGATCCGTGCCAACCATAGCCAGGAACAGCCGGTTATTACCCCTTCGCCCGATGTAACCCGAGCCGGTGGTGGCGGCGACAATGCCTACGGCAAGCCATCGTTAAGTTATTTAGCTTTAAAAGATATGCTGGGCGATGAGCTCTTCAAAAAGGCACTGCATACTTATATGGATAACTGGCACGGCAAACACCCTATCCCCTGGGATTATTTTAACTCGATGAGCACAGGCAGCGGTAAGGATCTCACCTGGTTCTTTTACAACTGGTTTTACACGCCAAGCTATATCGATCTTGCGCTCGAAAAGGCCGAGCCGGCCAAACAAGGCTATCAACTCAGCATTAAAAACATAGGGGGCTTTGCTATACCTTTTAATGTGGTAGCTATTTACACGGATGGTAATACCGAAACCTTTCACCAAACACCCATGGTTTGGGAAAAAGATCAAAAACAGATATCTATTAATATACCGACAACCAAAGCCGTTAAATCATTAACGCTGGATGGCGGCATTTACATGGATGCCAACGAAAAGGATAATACCTGGCCGGCGCAGTAAACACTGCGATAACTAAAACAGATCGGGTTATTTGCCCTGGTCATCACTTTTATCATAATAGCTGCCGTACGATTTATATATTTACGGCAGCTATTGCCCTTATTGCATGAAATTATTGGATACCCTCGGCTGGGACAACCGCCAAACCATCAGGCAGAATATATTCAGCGTATGCTGTTTCCTGCTGATCATCACCACTTTCTTTACTCATCTTTCACATTTCAGGCACTTTGGCTACAAAGTGCAGCCCACCGAACTCCTGTTTTTACTAACAATACCATTTATACCTTATAAAAACGTTTGGCAATACCAATGGCGTGAGAATGCCACACTGGTTAAGCTGATATTGATCTATCTGGTTTTCGATTTGATAAGTTCTTCTTTAAGCCATCGCTCCAGTTCAGTACTCGAAAGCATGGGCCGGGTCTACTTATTCGTGTTCTTTTCGATACTAAGCTATCGCTTCAGCATACTCAATATTGATGCTCTGCTCGAAAAAATAACCCGCCTGTTTTTTTTAGGTGCAGTACTTACCGCGCTGATATCCGCTTATGGGTACCTGATGATCACTATAGGCCGCCCTACCGAAACGCTGATGTTTTTTGATCATTATCCCTACTTCGGACGTTTATACCGGTTGCGTAGTTTTAATATATACCCTTGGCTGTTTATCAGCATCATTACTTTGCCGGTATTGTACCTTGTGAGCGTTTACAAAACCAGCCGTGTAAAAAACCTGGTTGTTATTGGCTTGATACTATTATTGCTGTGTGCGGCACTCACACTATCTAAATCGATATTGCTCATTACACTTGGCCTGGCAATTTTTGCGTTAAAATGGATAGGGTATCTTAATAAAAGTACATTCATCGCGGTAAGCATTATTTTCATTATCTCGATAATAACTTTTACCCATGTGATCATCGTAAAAACGGGCTCGGACGAAGAGAAGAAAGTACTGCCCACTTATTTTACATCAAATAAAGTAGTGGCACAGATAGCCGGATACGATCTGCTGGAAACCGATTACCTCACTTTAAAACGTACCGAGGTTGACCTGTTTCCCAAACATTTATTTTTTGGTGTAGGCACAGGCAATTTCAATCTCGAAGTGCAGAAGTATAAGAATCGCGGCTTATTCCCCGAAAAATTCTCGAACCTCGATCCGCATTGCACCTATATGGGCGCACTGGTTGAGGATGGTTTGTTTGCCTTTATCGCACTGCTGGCTATTTTTATCTATATTTTCAGGCTATTCACCAAACGTGCTGATCTGTTAAAAAACGACCTGATACTTGGTTTGTTCCTGATTTACATCACCTTCCTGATCGACGCCATCGAGACTGACATTTTTAACTTCAGGCATTTATGGGTGTTTCTGGCTTTGGCTGTGGTGTGTTTGCAGAAGGTGAAGGTTACAGGAAAAGAAGCGGTTTAATAGTTTTACAACAATTTAAGAATAGTGATAACGGCATTGCAAAATATACAAACTATCACCCTTAACCTGGTATACTAGCCGATGTTCGTCCGTTATGCGCCGGCTCCAGCAACCGGCAAAATTTCCTTTTAGTGGCTCTGGTTTACCTATTCCTCTAAAGGGGGTTCGCAAGCAATCTTTGATCAATTCGTTTACCCGCACCAGCGTTTTTTTATCAGTTTGCTGCCAGTACAGATAATCCTCCCAGGCTTTAGTTTGCCAGATCAGTTGCATCAGTCTTCAATTATGGAATGATGAAGGTGCTTGCCGCTATTCATTTCATCAATGGCATCTTGCAGCCGCTTCCTGTTGGCCTCGCTTTTTACGATGTGTAAAGTTTCCATAAGGGAATTATATTCCTCCAGAGCCATAACCACAACATTTTTCCCTTTGGTGCGTGATACGATGACCGTTTCGGCGTCGTCATTTACTTTATCAAGATTATGAGCCAGGTTTCTTCTAAACTCTGTATAATTCAAAACTTCCATGATAATAACTAAATTAAGTACTTATTTAAGTACAAAAATACGTAATATATTTTACTCCATCAACCGCCTGATCAACTCTGCACTTTGTGCCCTACCTTGCTCCAGTCTGTCGCCAAAAAACTCCTTTACCTGGTTAAAATGCTCCTTATAACCATTCATATCTCCGTATCCGATGATAGACGACCACTCGCGCACTGCCGAGTGAAACTCCAGATCATCACCACGGATAGATTTATCATATAAAGCTGCGCTTATCGACTCTTCCAGCAGTTCATCATTCTTAAACAAGTATTCGGCTATGCCTAAACGTAGTCTGAATGGTGGCGTTTGGCAGATGAGGTTATCATACGGGTTAACCCCTAAATGATACCAGGCATCAACCATACTCAATAAACTCAAGTGCGAATTGGGTTTACGCTCGGCGGCATGTGCAGACAGCGAGAACTCGCGCATTACGTTATCATTCAGCAGGATCGGTTTACGGCTCTCGTGGAAGACAAAGTCACGGGCACGATAAATACGTTCCCTGAACTCTGTTTCCTGTTCCTGAATCATTAGTTTAAACAATTCAGACTCAGATATTGCATAACGTTTTACCTGTTGCCTGGCATACGGATTGAGAATGGCCAACCCTGCATAAACGTGGGCCTTATAGCTAAAGATGCGCAGGGTGGTTAAAATCTTCACATTATCGATACCGCCGATATAGCTGCCGTTTTCCCAGGGGAAAAAGCCAGCTTCTTTCCAGGCGGTGCCCATACTCTCGAAACCTACGTGCGTAACAGCCTGGGTATCGGCTACTATCTTGTCGTGCTCATGGTAGTCGGATATCTCTACAATATCCGAGCCTATCGCTGTAAATAGCTCCAGCATTTGCTGGTATACTTCTGCATTGCTGCGATGGGGTATGATAGCCAGCTTTTGCTTATCAGGTGCAAAGCCCGGGCCATGCAGGGCATGGATAGTTACAATATACACATCATCGGGCAGATATTTTTCAAAAGCTTCGATCTCGGGTGTTTTTACCGAAGTTTGCCCGGCTATGATGGCCCCGGGTTTAGCCGATGGCCCGTACTCGGCAACAACCTTGCCGATAGTTTCGGCCTCGACCGAATAAATGATCAGATCGGCCTTCGCCGAAACCTGGTGCCCGTCATTCAGCACTTTGATGCCGAGCGGTGTCAATTCCTCGTCGAGCTTATCCTTATATTGCGGCATATCGCAGCCATAAACGCTGTAGCCAACCTTAGCAAAGGCTTTAGCGTATAACTTACCCATATCGCCTAACCCTATAATACCGATGTTCATGCAGCTAATATAGGCATGAGGCCTGATATTTGCGGATACATTTGATATTTGGTTTTTATAGCCCGAAATTAGACTAAATGTAGTAAGTTTGACCTAAAGACCCATTATATCGATATTATGAATAGAGCATATACCCTGTTGTTCAGCCTCGTGTTTTTGGCCATTTCCATTTCTTCCTTTGCGCAGGATACTACCAAGCATACTCCTAAAAAGCCACAGGGTATTGTGGTACCGTCTGAGTATCACCCTATAACACGTCCGGGGTTTCACCATTTAGGTAAAAATTATCGTAATTATGTTAAGGATACTTCGCTTAAGGCACGTGCCACAACAGCTATAAAACCCGACACCGGCAAAGCGCCTGTAAAAATACCAGCTGCCGCGCCTGCTTATGTCGATAATACCATATTAGGACAATACAACGCCCTCAACAAAAATTTAGGCGGATATGAAAGAGGAATTGTAGGCGTTTTTTATCGCAACCTGATGGATACCCTCAACCTTGCCCGCAAGCAGTTAAAGGATTCGACAGCCAAGTTAGCCGAACAAACCAAAACAATGGCCGGATTACAGACAAGTACTGTTGTTAAAGAACAATCACTTACCGAAGCGATGAATAAGGTAAACCAAATGAGCTTTATTGGCATACCGGTAGCAAAAGCTACTTTTCAATACATTATGTGGGGCTTGGTTGTAGTATTGGCCGGTATAGCGATAACTATCTATTCGCTATCGGGTGCTGCCCGTAAAGAAGCCGCATATCGTACGCAGCTTTATGAGGAACTGGAAGAAGAATACAAAGCCTATAAAATTAAAGCCAGCGATAAGGAAAAGAAACTGGCCCGCGAGTTGCAAACCGAACGCAACAGGTTGGATGATTTATTGGGGAATAAGTAGTCGCCTGATAATTTGGGCTCATCACTCTTTTCAATGGATCTAATAGCCAAGAATAAAATAGCTGCCTACATTGAACAACATCCCGAGGTTGGGTCTGCACTGGTTTTATGGCTTAAGGAATTTGACTACATAACCGGAGCCCGGTTTGACAGACAGGCAGTTGAGCATCCCACAAACCGCTTAATACATGGCGAGTCCACTTTGTTTAAAACCGGCTATGTTATTAAATACATAGTTAACCTTTCACTAAAAGCGGTATATATTTCATGGATTGGTACCGAAGAAGAAAAACAAGCTGAATTAGCTAAATATTTAGCTGCTAACCCGAACGTCAGGATAGTTAAAAAGACAATTACTACGCAGGCACCTCCACCTGTAAGCGCCAATGTTACAACGGCCACTATATCTAAAACTGCTTTTTCACGTATCATATATCCTTTTGGTAAAGGCCCCCTACCCAAAAAGATTGAAGTGATACCTGCTGAGAAAGCGCCAGGTGACAATAGCCTTTTGACGCTATACTCACAGGCAGAATATGAGCAGGCCTTAGAACGAATGATAGCCATATTTGGAGCGCAACCCGGTACACCGGAGTTTGAAGAGTCGGGCCAATTACTGCTATTGATCAGAAAGTACGAGCGTGAGGTGATTAAATTCCCTGAACTGCGGATTGGCGACGCCATCAAACTAAAAATGGGCGAGCTCCATATGGAAATTATGGACTTCGCTACCGGTATTCAGGAAAGTGAAGAAAACACACTGCTATTTCTGGATAACCGAAAAACGCTATCCAAGGATAAATTGGAATGGATGTTTTACAATTTCAGGATGGATTATGCAATTGATAATCCTGACTTCTTCACATAAAAAAAAGCCTCCCGATTATTCATCAGAAGGCTTTTTATTTCGTTTAAAATCGCAGCTACTTATACTTTGATCTCAACTTCAACACCACTAGGCAATTCCAGTTTCATCAGCGCGTCAACAGTTTTTGAGTTCGAGCTGTAGATGTCTAACAAACGTTTGTAAGAGCATAGTTGGAATTGCTCACGTGCTTTTTTGTTCACGTGTGGTGAACGCAAAACAGTGAAGATTTTCTTTTCAGTTGGCAAAGGGATTGGTCCGCTTACCACAGCACCCGTAGGTTTTACTGTTTTTACGATTTTCTCGGCAGATTTGTCTACCAGATTGTAATCGTACGATTTCAATTTGATTCTGATACGTTGGCTCATTTTACTTTGTTTTATAACCACCCACAAGAGCTATTAATTGTAGATGATTGGTTTATTTTAATGATTGAATGATTGATGGACTGAATGACTGAATAAAATGCTTTCACATTCAATAACTCAATCATTCAATCCTTCGATCATTATAATTATTCTACGTCAACTTGTTTGCGGCCTTTGCTTTTTGCAACAACCTCATCCTGTACGTTACGTGGCGCTTCAGAGTAGTGATCAAACTCCATAGTTGAAGTTGCACGGCCCGAAGTAATGGTACGTAACTGGGTTACGTAACCGAACATCTCGCTCAGTGGTACTTGTGCTTTAATAACCTGTGCACCATTACGGGTGTCCATACCTTGCAACTGACCACGACGACGGTTCATATCACCGATAACATCACCCATGTTTTCTTCAGGGGTTAAGATCTCGATCTTCATGATCGGCTCCAGCAATACCGGTTTACATTTTGGCAATGCTTCGCGGTAAGCCGAACGGGCAGCGATCTCGAAAGATAACGCGTCCGAATCGACAGCGTGGAACGAACCATCAATTAAACGAACTTTTAAGCTGGTTAACGGGAAGCCTGCAAGCACCCCATTGTCCATAGCCGATTTGAAGCCTTTCTCAACCGATGGGATGAACTCGCGCGGGATAGCACCACCAACAATTTCGTTAACAAATTGCAATCCTTCTTTACCGTCGTCAGCAGGAGAGATAATAACCTGAATATCGGCAAATTTACCACGACCACCGGTTTGTTTTTTGTAAGTTTCGCGGTGTTGGGTAGTACCGGTGATAGCCTCTTTGTAAGCTACCTGCGGCGCACCCTGGTTAACCTCAACCTTAAACTCCCGTTTCAAACGGTCCATCAAGATATCCAGGTGTAACTCACCCATACCGCTAATAACGGTTTGGCCGGTATCCTGATCTGTTTGTACGCGGAAGGTTGGATCCTCTTCGGCTAATTTACCTAAAGCGATACCTAATTTATCAACGTCGGCCTGAGTTTTAGGCTCGATAGCCAAACCGATAACCGGATCAGGGAACACCATCGTCTCCAGAACTATCTTGTTTTTCTCGTCGCAAAGGGTATCACCTGTTTTGATATCTTTAAAGCCCACTACCGCAGCAATATCACCGGCACCTACGTTAGGGATAGGATTTTGCTTGTTAGCGTGCATCTGGAAGATACGGCTGATACGCTCTTTGTTATCCGAACGCATGTTGTATATGTACGAGCCTGCTTCCAGATTACCCGAGTAAACACGGATAAAGCATAGGCGGCCCACAAACGGGTCGGTAGCAATTTTAAATGCCAAAGCAGCAAAAGGTTCTTTTACATCAGGTTTTACCAATACCTCTTCGCCTGTATCAGGGTTGGTACCAATAACACCTTTTGAGTCCATTGGCGAAGGCATCAGCTCCATTACATAATCAAGCATGGTTTGTACGCCTTTGTTTTTGAATGAAGAACCACAAGTCATCGGAACAATTTTACCGGCTAAAGTAGCCTGGCGTAAAGCGTCCAATACTTCACGCTCGGTGATGGTGCTCGGATCGTCGAAGAACTTCTCCATCAGATGATCGTCAAACTCGGCAACGGCTTCCAGCAATTTTTCTCTCCACTCGTTAGCTTCGTCCAGCATATCATCAGGGATCGGCACTTCGGTAAAGGTCATACCTTTATCGTGCTCGTTCCAAACAATACCACGGAAGTTGATCAGATCAACCACACCTTTAAACTGGTCTTCAGCGCCGATAGGCAACTGCAAGGGGATAGCTACGCTGCCCAGCATTTCTTTAACCTGTTTTACCACGTTTAAGAAATCGGCGCCCGAGCGGTCCATTTTATTAACGAAACCAATACGTGGCACGTTATAGTTGTTGGCTAAGCGCCAGTTGGTTTCTGATTGAGGCTCAACACCATCAACAGCCGAAAACAAAAACACTAAACCATCCAATACACGTAGCGAGCGGTTTACCTCAACGGTAAAATCCACGTGACCCGGAGTATCAATAATGTTTACGTGATAGTTGTGGTTACGGTATTTCCAGTTTACAGTAGTAGCAGCCGAAGTGATGGTGATACCACGCTCCTGCTCCTGTGCCATCCAGTCCATGGTAGCGGCACCTTCGTGCACCTCACCAATTTTGTGGCTAACACCTGCATAGTACAATATACGCTCGGTTGTAGTTGTTTTACCGGCATCAATGTGCGCGGCAATACCGATATTCCGGGTGTATTTTAAGTCTCTTGACATATAATTTTAATGATTGAATGATTGAATGTTTGAATGATTGAGTATTAAAGATGAAGGATCGAATGAGATTACTTAGTAAATCAGCATTCAATCCTTCAATCCTTCAGTCCTTCAATAATTAGAATCTAAAGTGCGAGAACGCTTTGTTGGCTTCAGCCATTTTGTGCGTATCTTCTTTCTTTTTAACTGCAGCACCTTCGCCTTTTGAAGCCGAAATGATTTCGCCTGCAAGCTTCTCCATCATTGTTTTTTCGCCACGTTTACGTGCGTAGCTGATCAGCCATTTCATACCTAAAGCGATTTTACGCTCCGGACGAACTTCTGTTGGCACCTGGAAGTTTGCACCACCCACACGGCGGCTTTTAACCTCAACCGATGGCATAATGTTATTCAAAGCTTTTTTCCAGGTATCCAGGCCGCTTTCGCTGGTTTTTTTCTCAACCAGTTCAACTGCGTTATAAAATATCGAGTACGCGGTAGATTTTTTACCATCATACATCATATTGTTTACAAACCTTGTTACCAAAGTATCGTTAAACTTTGGATCAGGAAGGATGATTCTCTTTTTTGGTTTTGACTTTCTCATTGCTATCTATCCTCCTTAATTATTTCTTTTTACCTTTTGCCGGTGCAGCTGCTGCCTGACCTGGTTTAGGACGTTTGGTACCATATTTTGAACGGCGTTGGTTACGACCCGCAACACCCGAAGTATCAAGCGCGCCACGGATGATGTGGTAACGCACACCTGGTAAGTCTTTTACCCTGCCACCACGGATCAAAACGATCGAGTGCTCTTGCAGGTTATGGCCTTCACCTGGGATGTAAGCGTTAACCTCTTTACCGTTGGTTAAACGTACACGCGCAACTTTACGCATGGCTGAGTTTGGTTTCTTAGGGGTAGTGGTGTATACACGGGTACACACGCCTCTTCGCTGTGGACAGCTGTCCAACGCTGGTGATTTACTCTTATCAACCAGAGCTACTCTACCTTTTCTAACTAATTGCTGAATAGTAGGCATTGTTTGCTTTTAATGTTTTTGTTTTGTCCGCATAATTTACGGGACTGCAAAGGTAGGAAGTTTAATTTTGATTTTCAATAGGTTGGGTGAAATATTTTTACCGGCAGTTGCAAGGTTGAAATGTTTGAAAGCTTGAATGTTAGGGTAGTGATATCGACTGTAAAGTTTGGAGGGATATCTGATTTCGAATGTCGAATTTTCAATTTCGGATTTAGGCATCGTACGGGTGACTTATCTTTCTAACTGGCGCAAGTATGTCGGGCTGGAAAATGGGCAGAGGTTACTTGTGTCTCAGCCTTCTGAACACTTAGATGCTCATTCTCCATAACAAAATGATAAAAACGCATATTAAATATAGCGTCCTGTTTAAATATCTTTAATTATCAATTTATTAAAACCATGCGCGCATCAACGCTTTATATTTTAACTACCCTTAGCTTGCTATCTGTAAAACTGCAGGCCCAAACTCCTGTAGTTCCCTCCGCCCCTGCCGAGCTCCCCGGCAACGGCCTCTCTCAGCACGATTTTTTCTACGCCGGCGAGGGCAACAAAACAATGAGCATTGTAAAAAAAGGCAAAGTGGTATGGACGTATACGGATACCTCCGCCCGGGGCGAAATAAGTGATGCTGTATTACTGTCAAACGGCAATGTGCTGTTTGCCCATCAGTTTGGCATAACCGAAATTACCACCGATAAAAAATTGGTGTGGAACTATCCCGCACCCGCCGGCAACGAAATACACACTGCCCAACCAATTGGTAATCATAAAGTATTGTACATCCGCAATGGCAACCCGGCAAAACTGTTTGTGGTAGATATTACAACCGGGCAAAACCTGTTTGAGGTGGAGCTGCAAACCGGCAAGCCGCTGGTAACCCATCCGCAGTTTCGGCATGTGAGTATAACCGATGCAGGCACCCTGCTGGTAGCACACATGGATATGGGCCAAGTTCGCGAATATGATGGATCGGGCAAGACCATCTGGCAAGTGGATATGCCCGGCGCCTGGGCGGCCACCCGTTTAAAGAATGGCAACACTTTAATGAGCGGCAATACCATACGCGAAGTAAACCCCAAGGGCGAAATAGTTTGGGAATTTACCGCTGCCGATGCACCCGACTATCATATGAAGAACATGCAGCGCGCCTTCAGATTGGCAAACGGTAATACCATCATTAACCGGTGGCAGCCCAAAGGTGATGGCACAGGCGTACAAGCCATTGAAGTTACGCCTGATAAAAAGGTAGTATGGGCGCTGCGCAGTTGGGGACCGGAAACAGACCTTGGCCGCTCAACAACCATACAAATTTTAAATGACGGCCTCCGCGCCCCCGAAAAAGAACACTTCGGAAAAATTAAGTAATTTTGGTTATTGTCAAAATTCATCGGCTAATTGCAGAGCACAAATGACTAATGACCAATGAACTAATATGACCGTAGAAGACATCCGCGACTATTGCTTAGAAAAACCCGGCGTTACCGAGAGCTTGCCATTTGGCCCTGAAGTTTTGGTTTTTAAGGTGAAAGATAAGATATTTTGCCTGCTGCCGCTCGATCAGCATCCCACCAGCTTTAACGTAAAATGCGATCCCGATCGCGCCATCGAACTGCGCGAACAATACCCCGCCGTACAGCCCGGCTACCACATGAACAAAAAACACTGGAACACCGTAACCGTGGATGGTTCGTTAAGTGCTAAACTATTGAAAGAGTTTATCGACCACAGCTACGCGTTGGTAGCAAAGCTAAAACCGGCAAAAAGTTAACCTGTTAAAGCATCCCCTCATCGCCAAAGCTAAAATAACCATCGTCGGTAACGATGATATGATCAAACACTTTTATCTCGAGGATTCGTCCGGCTTCGCAAAGGCGTTTGGTAAGCGATATATCCTGCTGACTAGGCTTTAAACCTCCCGAAGGATGGTTATGTGCCAGGATAATGCTGGCCGCATGATTCTCCAGAGCTATCTGAAAAACGACTTTCGGATCGACGATGGTTGCCGCCAGCCCGCCTTTGCTCACCAAATGCGTACCGGTAACCTTGCAGGATTGCGCCAGGGTGACGATCCAGAACTCTTCGTGGTTCAGGTCGGCAAAAATGCGGTACAATATTTTATAAGCATCGCGGCTGCATGTGATGTTTTCAACCGCTTTTATTTCGGTATCATCGCGCCGGCGGCCCAGTTCCAGCGCGGCAATAATGGATATGGCTTTGGCTTCGCCGATGCCTTTAAATTTCGAAAGCTCGTTAACGCCAGCCTTACCCAGCGCGTTCAGGTCGTTTTTATAATGATGGAGTATTCGTTTGCTCAACTCTACCGCCGATTCATCCCTGCTGCCGCTACCTATTAGTATGGCAATTAGCTCGGCATCGGTGAGGTTGCGCCTGCCCTGCCCCAGCAGCTTTTCGCGCGGGCGATCCTCCTCGGCCCAGGCCTTGATGCTGATCTTACTTTCGTAGGGTTCCATTGGGTTTAGATATGGGTATTGAGATGCGAGTATTGAGACATCGCAATGGTAAATATGGTTATTTTAAACACAATTATCAATAACTAACGAACAATCCGCGTGAGGGATAGTAGCGGATACCGGCCTTGTGGCTAATGCCTGTGCAGTATAAGTGGATAGCCCGACCCGCAGGGGCACGCCCAAAGCAACATTCCAATAATTCAACAATCAGATTTTGTACCACAAACAAGTAAGCAGAAGAAGATTTCTCAGTCGTACCTCCTTTGAAATGACATTTTAAGATTTGCGTAAAACAAAAAAAGCGACGGATATTAAATCCATCGCTTTTTTTCAAAATCCTTTAACAGATTTTGGTATACTTATGCTAAGCCGTTAACAAATTTAGTCAGTTTCGACTTATTGTTCGAGGCTTTGTTTTTGTGGATCACGTTCTTTTTAGCTAAACGGTCAAGCATCGAGATCACTTTAGCCAATAACGGAGTTGCTTCCGTTTTTGAGGTAGTGCTTCTTAATCTTTTGATAGCGTTACGGGTAGTTTTTGCCTGGTAACGGTTACGTAAACGCTTCGCAGCGTTAGCTCTGATTCTTTTTATCGATGATTTATGATTTGCCATTGCTTATAGCTCTTTTTTCGTTCTGTTTTTAAGGACTGCAAATATACGCACTTGTTTTTAATTTGCAAATGGTGAGTTAAAAATAAATTAGTCAATGATATACATATGTTTATATCGGCCTAAAAACCCTACCTTTAAGCAAACCCCGGATACTTATGTCCAAATCCAACACCACCGACTTGCTTAACTTTCTCGCCCCCTTCGACGAGAAGATACAACATCTTGCCCTGTGGCTGCGAGACTGGGTTTGGGAACAATACCCCCAATGTAACGAACTGATCTACGATAACTACAACGCGCTGGCCTTCGGCTGGTCGCCCACCGAAAAGCAGGGCGACTTGTTTTGCTCGGTGGCTGTTTACGGCAACAAGGATGTACATTTCGGCTTTTACTGGGGCTCGCAGGTCAACGACCCGGAAAAGATGCTACTGGGTGCTGGTAAGCAATATCGCTACATCAGGGTTACCGATAAAGAAAGTTTTCCGGCAGGATATGTTACGCAGTTAGTGGCGGATGCTTATGCCAATTCGATGGCTAAGCTTAAACCGAATGCCGAACTTAGTGAAGGCAAAACTATTGTAAAATCGAGTCTGCTAATTAAAAAACGGCCGGGTGTGGTGATCCCAAAGAAACGTTAGGCTTCATTCACCATACATTTTGCATCTTTAAATCATGAAGCAAAGACTAACCCTCATACTATTATGTACCTTTACGCTAACCCTCTGCTGCTCGTGGGGCTTCTTTGGGCACAGGCGCATTAACCGCATCGCTGTTTTCACGCTACCCAAAGGCATGGCCGGTTTCTATAAAGCTAATATCGATTTCATTGCCGGGCACGCCGTCGATCCGGATAAAAAGCGTTATGTAGACTCGAGCGAGGGGCCGAAGCATTTTATCGATGTCGACCATTACGGCAAAAATCCTTTCGCCAAAATACCCGAGCGCTGGGCCGAGGCCGAACGGCAATATAGCGCCGATTCGCTCGACAAATACGGAACCGTGCCCTGGACCATCCAACATTATTACTACAAACTGGTGGACGCTTTTAAGCGGCGCGATACGATGGATATCCTGCGCACATCGGCTAACCTGGGCCATTACATTGCCGATGCCAACGTGCCTCTGCACACCACGATAAACTACAATGGCCAGCTTACCGGGCAGGAGGGCATTCATGCCCTTTGGGAAACCCGGGTAGTTGAGCTTTATAGTGATGCATACAATTACCACGTACCGCCGGCACATTACATTCAAAGCCCGCTTAAGGAGGCATGGAAAATGTGCCGCCGATCGTTCAAATGCCTCGATTCGGTTTTGGTATTCGAGAAGCAATTGAGCGCCACTTTTACCGACGATAAAAAGTACGGGCAGTTTAAACGCGGCAACCGCAATGTTAAGGATTACACGGTTGAATACGCCGCAGCCTATCAAAAAATGCTGCATGGCATGGTGGAACGGCAACTGCGCCTATCGATTATGGAAGTGGGCAACTTTTGGTTCACGGCCTGGGTTGACGCCGGCCAACCCAATCTGGATAAATTAATTGCAACTCCCTTAACCACAGATCAGAAACAAAAATTATTGCAGGAAGAAACCTTGTATAAAGCGGGTAAAGTAGTAGCTTTAAGTGGTCAATAACCCAGCCACATGAAACCTCACACTTTACTGATCACGTTGTGCCTGCTTTGTTTAAAAGTAAGCGCCTGGCAAACCGATTCGTTGGCTACACTTGAAAAAATAAAAGCTGTGGCTATCGCTAAAGTGCGATTATTGCCAGAAGTACGGGAGTTTTTAAAATCGAAAGAATTCGCCAGGGATAAGCACAGCTTAATGATCGATATGGTACCGCATGACGATTTTAAATATTACGTGGTAAAAATGGGGATCGATAAAGACTTTACATTTTTAACGATGCAGCGTTTTTGCGTAGACCCGCGCACCATGAAGGTTTACTTTTGGGACATCATGGCCGATGATGCCGGTTTTTCAACGTCGGCAATAATCCCGTTATCAACTTGGCGCGCGTTGCGCAATACCCCTGGCTGGAAAGAGCGCCATACTTACAAAAACGGAAAACTAGTGGTTTTAAAAAACTAAATCATGCTGAGAAAAACAAGCAGCCCTAAAAATCACGAGCGCATTAAATGGCGCAGCCACGAGCCATCACGTTTAGAGACCTTTAGCGATGCTGTTTTCGCCTTCGCGTTAACCTTGATCATCGTTTCGGTGGAAGTACCTAAAACCTTTGTCGATCTGATGGATATCATGAAGGGCGTAGTGAGCTTTGCCATCTGTTTTGCATTTTTGTTTAATATATGGAACATGCAAAACAAGTTTTTCCGTCGCTTTGGACTTACCGATACTTATACCTCCACCCTTAATGGCATGCTGCTGTTTGTATCGTTGATTTATGTATACCCATTAAAGTTCCTTACATCGCTCATCGGCTCCGAAGATCAGCTTAATGATCATGGGCGCATGGTGGCAAAGATTACCGGCGATCAAGTGCCTTTACTGATGATCATCTATGCTTCTGGTTTGGGTATTATTTACCTGCTATTCTTCCTGATGTATCAAAATGCAAAACGACACGCGCTTAATCTGCATTTAACACCGCAGGAACTGTTCGAAACTAAAACATTGGGTTATGGCAACCTGTTGGCGGTTGGCGTATGTGTGCTATCTATTATAACCGCACTGATATTACCTAAAGGCACAGCGGGTAACGCCGGTTTTGTATTCTTTTTGCTCGGGCCGGCCTACTCATTCTGGTATGCTCACCGGGGCAAAAAATCAAGATTAATGTTCGAAAATTAAACCCCAGTCTTTTTTGCTGCCTGCCTGCTCTTTACCGCCGCATAAATTGCCGGTATTACCGATATCAGGATAATGGCCAGCGATACCAGCGAAAAATGGTTTTTGAAAAAAGGAAGATCGCCAAAAAATTTACCGCCGAATAAAAAGATAATGATCCAGGGCACTCCACCCAAAATATTGTATAAACTGTAACGGCCAAAAGGCATTTTACCCACGCCGGCCACAAATGGGGCAATGGTACGTATAATGGGCACAAAACGACTAAATATAACCGCCTTACCGCCGTGCCTGGTAAAAAACGCCTGCGTTTCAAGGTAATAGCTTAGTTTAAGCACTTTGTTTTCGGGCTTAAACACGCGTACGCCTAAATATCCGCCTAAAAAATAATTGACGGTGTTACCTGCGAAAGCTGCCACAATAAGGATGACGGCCATCAGATAAATATCCAGGCCGGTGTTACCACCTGCTATCAGCGCGCCTGCGGCAAACAAAAGCGAATCACCGGGCAAAAATGGAGTTACTACAAAACCTGTTTCAGCAAATATAATAGCGAAAAGGATGAGATAAGTTTCTCCCTGATATTGGCTGATAATCGCTGCAAGGTTTTTATCGATGTGGAGTATAAAATCGATCAGATGCTTAATGATTTCCAAAATGCGTGGGTTTAATTTGCCGCAAAAATATAAAAAAACAGATCAATAAATGCGTAAAATGTGCTTATTGGTTGTTAATTACCGCCGCGGTAAACGCCGCGCTATCCGTACGGCCAACCAGGCCGCGGGTATAGATGGTATACAGGCGCCCATCTTGTATGGTAATATTGCTTAGTGTAGTTAAAGTACTCGCAGGTGTTGCCGTGGCATTCACTTTAAAGGCATATATACCAGCCGGAACTTCGATATACGATGATACTTTTTTGTAGGTGATATTACTAAAGGCAGTAGTGCCATTGGCCGATATATCCAACCCTGCGGTGCGTGGCGAAGCATTCACGAAACGTATTTTGCCATAGCCCAGGGTGGGTATGGCAGAGTAATCGGTAGTAAGTATATAAGTTAATGTATCAGCACGTGTGGTTGCGCTGGCCAAGCCGGTAATAAATAAAGTATAATTACGATTATCCTTTAATACGCTATCAACATAAAAAACCGATGCCAGATAGTGGTTGCGCAACTGTATTACCTGCTCGCCACTATATACCGAGTAATAGTTGGTGATGGTAGGATAATTAAAAAACTTACCTGCCGTGCCCAATTGCAGGCTGCTCAGGTAAATTTGCATAGGCAACAAATCCGGGCTGGCATCAACTACACACAGCTTGGTTGTAGATGAGCTTGGCGCCACTGCCGCAGTTTTACCGCACGACTGCAGCATCGCTATCGTTAATATCGACACAACGATGGCCAGCAGGCTTTTTACAACTAAGTTATCCGTTTTTTGATGCGCCATTTATTGCTGCAGATCTAATTATTAATTATTGTGCCCAGGCTAAGGGCATATACACCTGTAGTATTATTGTAGAGCCCATAGATGTAAAATGTATAAACACTACTCGTGCTCAGTTTAACCGCGAACGAGCCGATCGCACTATTGGTACCCGCCTGTTTAATCTTTAAAGTAACCGTACCGGTATCAACCAACGCTACTTTCGATATACCTTTATAGCTGATATTTGTAACCCCTACATTATTAAAATAAACATCAAAAGCAGGTGCATTACCAGAGGCATTTACAACCCTGGCTTTGGCTTTCCCATTAACCGGTGCAATGGTGTCAGTTAGCAAAATACCATTTACTGCTTGTTTGCTTTGCCCTGCCACCAGCAAAGTGTATTTTGTATTTTTAAAAAGCGTTAAGCCAGCCGAATAAATAGTGTTATATAGAGTATCCTTAATACTGGCAGTTTGGTCGCCGGATATTACCGTTAAATATCCTGAGGTCAGCCCATAACCAAGTTTGTAATTATTTTGCCGGGTACCATTATCGTAGTAGTTGATAGAACTGGAATTGGCAACCAGGTTCATCACACTGATGCTACTGTTGGTCGTTACGGCAGGTGCATCATCATTCACTTTACAGCCGGCCCAAACCAGTCCTACCAAACAAAAAAACAGTAAATATTTCCCGGTTTTAAATTTCATTGCGCTACGGCCCAAAAATAAATTTATAATGCCTAATAAACGAATTTGTTTACCCCACTGTATACTCTGCGTCAATATTCATACTCAAGTCTTAATCCGGGCATAGTCTACCACACAACATTCCCGGGGTTAATATGTTGATATATAAGCAGATGTTAACAAATAAATGACCTGCGGTTTACGTTGATCTTAATACAGATAGCTTAAATTAGTAAAAAACTTATACATGGTCGTCTATTTAAACCACATGAAAAACTATGACCTGGAGAAAATTCAGTGGCGAGATCATACAATCGCCCATCATTCAAGAAGTTGAAAACGCCATCGAGCGCGAAACAAGCCTGGGTAACAAGCTTAAGGTTTGCATCGGCACCGATTCGCAGGTAAAAGGCTCCGTAACCGATTTTGCAACAGTAATTGTTTTTTTGCGTGAGCAGCGTGGCGGGTTTATGTTTATCCACCAGGAGCGCACTTCGCAAAAAATGACCATTAAGGAGCGCATGCTTAATGAGGTGCAAAAATCAATCGACATTGCCTATAAGCTGTGCGATCTGCTTGATCTGTACGATGTTGACCTGGAGGTGCATGCCGACATTAATACTAACCCGATGTTTAAATCCAACCAGGCCTTGCACGAGGCTATGGGTTACATTTTAAGCATGGGCTTTGTGTTTAAGGCCAAGCCCGAGGCTTTTGCCAGCAGCTACTGCGCTAACAAAATGGTGCAATAGTAAATTTTATCGCGGTTATTTTTTATCTTGGTAAAAAATACTGCCGTGAAAAAATTTATCTTCTTCCTGTTTATCCTATTAGCGCCGGTTTTAACCAGCGCCCAGGTTGCCGACTCTACTACCCTAACCCATGTGGGCAGCACCTGCCCTTCTTTTACTTTTGAGCTTGACAAAGGCAAAACCGCCCAGATAACTGATTACCGCGGCAAGATCATATTGATCAATTTTTTTGCTACATGGTGCGGTCCATGCCGGATGGAACTGCCAAGGGTGCAAAAAGAGATATGGGAAAAATATCAGAGCGATCCGAAATTTGCACTGTTTGTTTTTGGTCGCGAAGAAGGCTGGGATAAGGTACTTGGATTTAAAAAAGCCAATAATTACACATTTGCCATGCTTCCTGATGAGCACCGCAAAATATATAGCTTATTTGCTACACAATACATTCCCCGTACTTTGCTGATCGACGAAAAAGGTACTATCCTGTTCCAATCGGTAGGTTATAGCACGCGCGATATGGATAACCTGCTGGCCCTGCTAGGCAATAAGCTTGGTAAAACATTGTGAGCAAGCTGGCTGTTCTGTGGATAAATGAAAACCTACCATTTCGAGTTCGAAACTGATTTGCCTGTGCCTTTAACCGAGGCATGGGATTTTTTTGCATCGCCGCTTAACCTCACCAAAATTACCCCGCCCGAGCTAAACCTGGTGATAACCAGCGGCTATACCGATAACAGTAAGATGTATCCGGGTTTACTGATCACCTATAAAGTGGCACCACTATTTGGCATTAAGATGGATTGGGTTACCGAGATCACCCATATTAAAGACCAGGAATATTTTATTGACGAGCAACGCTCTGGTCCTTATGCCATCTGGCATCATCAGCACCATTTTCGCGAGATTAAAGGCGGCGTACACATGACGGATATTTTAACCTATGCCATTCCTTATGGCATTATAGGCCGCATAACCAATACGCTATTGGTTAAACGAAAGATCAAAAAAATATTCGCTTACCGGCAACAGCAAATAGAGAAATTGTTTGGGGTATATAAGGCCAGATAGGTCAATCCAACCTCAACAGATCCTGGAACCACAAAAACTGTTCGGTATAATACAATTCGTCAACCTCATGGGTTTTTTCGGGACTCGACCACCACTCGTTGCGCTTATTGGTTAACTTGTTATACATAGCCAAACTACAACGCGGCGGGCAAAACTCATCCAGCAAACCAATGGCCATCAGCACCGGGCATTTCGCGTCCGGAGCAAAGTTCAGTGGATCGTAGTAATCCCATACTTCAAATACTTTTTCCTTGCTGGTTTTAGGATGCGTACGCACATAATTTACAATCATGCCCACCGGCGTTTGCGATTTGGGGTTCAACGCGGTATATTCGTAAGCGTCCCTGAAATCGGCGTACAGAGGAACCTGCACGGTAGCTAACTTAATCCGTTTATCCATAGCGGCTAAGGCAATGGCCAAACCGCCGCCCTGGCTCGATCCATCCACCATGATCTTGCTGGTATCAATACCCATATCACTATGCGAATACAGAAAATCCAACCCGCGTATACAATCCATATATACGGCCCGGTAAACATATTCGTCGCGGTTTTCAATATGATACAGGTTGTACTCACCATGCGTATCAATAGCGCTTTTACTGTTACCGCTGCCACGCACGTTGAAATTGAACTCTACAAAATCGTCGTCGTCCAAACTCGGTTCCAATGCTACGATGTATCCAGGTAATCGATATTTAACCGGTAAAGACTTTTTGTTTTTAGTATTGGGGATGGTGAGCCACCCGCGTACTACCTTATCGTCCCACGAGTGCATCTCTACCAGGTAAACGCGCTTATTATTAACATTGAGGGCGTGTTCTTCGGTTACTTTGTACTGCGGGGCTATACGTGCCAGCGAATCGCGGGTACGTTTCCAGAAGATATCAAAATCTGCGGGCTTATGCAACGGCGGGTCGATCTTAGCAGTGTTTACACCGAATACCCGCTTCACGGTATCATCGTACGACGACAGGTGGAATATAAAACTCACTTTAAAAAAGCCATGATCATGATCCTTACAGTCGATCTTAAACCTGAAATTATCGCTGCTTTTTTTGGCCATGTGGATGTTGATGGTATTTTCAAACACCTTATCGCCCATGTCGGTAGTTACAAAACAGGTTAGCCTGCCATCCTGAGTTATTTTGTATTGATTGTCAATCCTCAGCGTGTAGTTAACATCCTCTTGATTTCTAAAAATTCCGTTTGGTGAACCAGGTTTTACCCTGATCAGTATCTCGCCTTCATCGTCGGCATCGTTACCTGTTTTTACGGTATCGGCAGTCTTTAAACTATTAAAGTTTTCGGGCAGGATGTATTGGGCTTTGGCCACATAACCGCACAGTATAAAAGTGAATAATAAAAGTAATCTTCCGGATAATCTCATCCTTCGCGCAATAAATAAGGTAGTATTAAAATTTATACGCATAACCCAGCGAAAGTGTGTTGCCAATCCCGGTATTTTTTCCAACAAGGAAACGTGTACCGCTAAAAAAGAAACTCTTGTTACGCGAAATATTGTGCGCAACAGTTACTGTAAGCTCGCTGTATGTAAAATCTTTAGCCGGCACGGGGCTTGTCGGGTCGAATGCTTTTGAGGGGCTGTATGATGATGCCGTAGTTTCGGTTAACGATATCTGGTTCTTTTTAGATACGGTAAAACCCAGCGTACCGCTAAAACTCAGTTGCAATGGCGCCAGCGGGCCAAAATACTGGCTGGCGCCCACCGTTCCCGAAAAGGCAAATTGTTTTTCACCGATCTTAAAATCGCCCGAAGCTAAAAATTGGACGTTGGCCCCCACATCGCCGTATCCGTGATTTAACGAATCGGTGTTGTGGTAAACCGGGAACAAAAAGTTAGTTTGTACCGAAAAATAGGTGCGGTAAGCAATATTGGCAATGTAGTATGACATGCCGACGGACGCATCGCCCAGCGAGCCTACTGTTGTTGAACTAACGTTATTCTTAAAAAAATTGACTGTATAAGGCAATGATAACATTAACGATACCCTGCGCGAAAAACCGTATTCGGCGCTTAGCGACAAGGAAAAGGTAGCGTACTTTCCATTATTATCGTACGATTTGGTTTGCCCGTTCTCATCCCAATACTGATCATTAAAAAAATAGGATGAGGTGGCGATAACGAATAGCCTGTGTTTGCCTACCGGCCTGCCACCCGCCAGCGCCGGCGTGGTACTAAAAAACAACCCGATACCTAAAAACATCAGTAATAAAGCCGGTGTTTTTAGCCCCCGTTTTAGTAACATAGCAAAATCGCAGTTCATTAATTTTTTATAAAAATAATAGTTTAAATATAAAAGCGCCTAAAGATGCGTATTAAAATATCCTAAGCGTAACTATAGTCCCAGATTATCTGTCATCCACTTCATTTTATAGGCAAACAGCTCGGGCGCAACCTCGTGTGTTAAATTTGGATAAATAAATAATTGCTTTGGCGTTTTGATATTGTTATACATAATGAGCGAGTTGGTTGGCGGTACCAACGGATCCAGCAAACCGATACCTAAAACAACTTTACACTTAATATTACCTACCAGGTTTTTCAGGTTAAAATACTCAAAGTTATCCATCAAAGTTTCAAACTTCACGCCTTTAGCATCGGCATAATCGTGAAAAACCGTTATTGGCCATTTGTTTGTATAATAAGGAACTTTAAGGTCGATATAACCGGGGTTTTCTGCCTCGCAGATAGATACACGGGAGTCGACACTGGCCAAACAAAGTGTTAAATACCCACCCTGGCTACCCCCTGTAACAAATATCGACGATACATCGAACAGATCCTGGTGAGCATAAATAAAATCCATCAAGCGCACCCCGTCCATTATCGATCCCCGGTAGATGTATTTATCCTTGTCTTCCAGGTTGTAGGAGATGTAGTCCTCCCTGTCGGGGTGTATTACATCGCGACTGTTACCATGTCCCCGCACATTGAGCGCTATCGAGGCAAACTGCGATCCACCATGCATGGGCACCATGGCGTTACCATAACCAGGCATCGTAACGTATACCGGAAATTTCTCTTTCGGGCGGCGGTCTTTAGGCAGGGTTAACCATGCCCTTATCGTCAGGTTACCCAGCGATTGCATCTCGATCAGGTATACCTGCTCGCCTTCCTTTTCTTCTTCTTTATGTTCGGTCATTCTGAAGTTTGGCGGTATGGCAGCCAGTTCCTTTTTTGTACGGGCCCAAAACTCATCAAAATCAGCAGGCTTCCCATAGGTTGACCGTATGGCTTCTATATTAACACCAAAAACGCGTTTCAGCGTATCATCATAGTCATCCACATTAACTGCGAAGTTGATTTTGTAGAAGCCGGTTTTTTGCGGTGGCACCTCAACGTGTATCTTCTTAGTCTCGCGCGAATCAAAGTTTACCTTCACCGAGTCCTTGTACACAAACTTATTTTCGTTGGTATACACATAGTAGGCAAACACCCCTTCCTGCTTTTTAAAAAAGTTATTTTTCAGATCGACGTTGTAAGTAATACTGTTGTTAGCTTTGTATACCGCTTCCTTATTGGTCGGGTGATCGATGATCGCGATGGAGTTACTGCCCGAAGCCTCTTCCTTAGCTTTCTGTGCCTCGGCATCCTTATTCCACTGCTTCCATTTTTCATAAATGTGCAGGTTATCATATACCCATTTACCCACGTAATTACCTACTTCGGGGCCGATATCGTGCGCCAGGTTAGGAAACACAAACAGCTTTTTATTAGCCGGGATATTGTTAAACATCGATAACTGGTTGGTTGGCGGGGCCAGGTTATCGAGCAACCCGATGCCTACAACATTTTTAACCTTGATGTTACCGCTAAAGTTTTGCAGGTCAAAATAATCGAGTGTGTTCAACACATCATCGAGTTTTAGTTTATCCTTTTTGGTATTGATCAATATCTCACCCATCGGAAAATCATTCGGACTGGTTTTAACCAACGTCCTGAAATCGGAGAACACCGGGTTATTGGCGCTAACAATGGTTACACGCTTATCTAATGCGGCCAGCGCCATCGCCAGATAACCGCCCATACTTGCGCCTGTGGCATAAATAGCTGTAGGGTCAAGTTCGGGCCTGGTCGACACAAAATCAACCAAACGCATACAGTCCATCAACACGCCGCGTAAAATATATTTGTTTTTATCGGCGATACCGGTGGTAATATATTCTTCGCGTTCGGGTTTAAGCACATCGTTGCTTAAGGTTTGCCCACGCACGCTCAGGCTGATTAAAGCCATGGCAGGCGTACCCTGCATCGGGATCGCCTGCGCAGCATATCCCGGCAGATACAAGCTCACCGGTAGTTTTTGCCCCGGCCGGATATCCCTGGGTAAACTCATATAGCCCCTGATGGTCATGTTACCCAGCGACTGCATCTCGATCAGGTAAACTTTGTCCAGATCGCTATGCTCCAGATCGGGCCTCTCAGTTATTTTAAAGTTTGGTTGTACCAGGGCCAGTTCTCTCTTTGCTTCATCCCAAAATGCGTCGAAATCGGCAGGCTTATGGCTTTCGCTATGTATCTTATTAGTATCTACGCCAAACACCCGGCGCACGGTATCGTCGTAATCGGGCGTATTAATGGCAAAATTAACCTTGTAAAAACCTGCTGGTTGTGCCGGAATATCAAACGTTACCATTTTTTCGGATTTGGCCGGTATGCTTACCGGTACCGAATGTTGCGTTATCAACTTGCCTTCGGGTGTGCTTACAGTATAGGATAGTTTACCAGTTTGGGCCGACTTAAAGTTACTTTTTAAGGTAAGGTTATATGAGATACTGCCTGTATTTGTAAAAATGGCATCTTTGTTAGCCGCATGTTCTTTGATGTCTATCACCTCAGCATTCGGATCAGGCGGTGGCGGCGGAAGCGGTTTTGCAGCATCAGGCGGTTTATTGTAAGCAAACCATTTGTTATAGATCTGCAATTTATTAAATACCCAGGCGCCTACCCAACGGCCCATCGACGGACCAACATCATGGGCGATATTGGGGAAAATGAAGATTTTTTTATTTCCGGGAATATTGTTATACATCGCCATTTCGGCCGTTGGCGGGATAAAGTTATCCAGCAAACCGATGCCTACCACAGTCGGACATTTTATGTTACCCACAAAGTTTTTCAGATCGAAGTAATCCCAGGTGTTTAAAAAGTCGGGATAGTTTAAGCCTTTATGTTTGGCGTAATCCTTCATGGTATTGATGGGGAAAACGTCCCAGGTTTTATCGATAAAGCGCAAGTCAGGATAGCCGGGGTTATCTGCCGATATCAACGTTAAACGGTCATCCAAACCGGCCAATGCCAGCGCCAGATAAGCGCCCATACTACCTCCCGAAGCATAAATAGCTTTGGTATCAAACAGTTCGGGCTTGCTGAATAAAAAGTCGATCACGCGTACGCAGTCCATCATCACCCCGCGAAAAATATACGAGTTCTTATTCTCGATCCCGTAGGTGATAAACTCGTCGCGGGCGGGGTGTATCACATCGCGGCTGTTACCCAAACCACGCACATTTAAACCGATATAGGCCAATCCCGGGAATATCCCTCTAAATGGGCGCATCTCGCTGCCATAACCGGGTAAACCTACGGTAACCGGGAATTTCTGACCGGGTTTTCTGTCCTTTGGTAAGGTTAGCCATGCCCTTATGGTAATGTTTCCTAACGATTTCATCTCCACCAGGTAAACCTGATCATTGCCGCCGCCCATTTCGGGATGCTCGGTCATTTTAAACTCGGGTGTTACTTTGGCCAGCTCGGCTTTGGTATTGTTCCAAAACTGGTCAAAGTCGGCAGGTTTTTTCCATTCGCTGCGGATATTGCCGGTATCCACGCCAAAAACCCGGCGCACGGTATCGTCATCATCGGTAACGTTAAGCGCGAAGTTTACCTTATAAAAACCTGCCTTTTGGCCGGGCATGGCAATATGTAACTGTGTAAATCCCTTGGCCGGGATGATTACAGGGTACGATCGTTTGGCGATCAGGTTATTCTTCAGGTCCATGATGTGGTAAGTAAGCTTACCTTCCTGCGGCTCGTTGTAGGTGCTTTTAAGGTCGATACTGTACCTTACGCTGTCATTCAGTTTAAATATCGACACACTATCGGCGGCATGCTCCGTGATCACAATTTCGGGCGCAGCGGCAACAGGCACAGCTGTTTTGGGTTTAGGTTTTGGCCTTTGCGCAAAAGCAGCAATGCATAGCACCGACAGCAATAGTG
>Ga0157373_10000128_pt1 | contig 59306 bp, 49 predicted proteins | sample C65metaG_FD_113460 | JGI IMG/M metagenome (GOLD analysis project Ga0157373, IMG submission 113460) | Corn rhizosphere microbial communities from Kellogg Biological Station, Michigan, USA - C6-5 metaG | ecosystem: Host-associated > Plants > Roots > Rhizosphere > Soil | place: USA: Michigan... | reverse complement strand
TCGTATCATCATGCACTAAAGATAACAGCGTGAAACCCGCTTCAGTAAAATCGCAATCTGTTGCTAACGATAAATCAGACGTAGGTAGCGGCGATACTGCTGGCGGCGACGGAACTACAACAACTGGCGATGGAACTACCACTGGCGGTAACTAATTTAAATAACAGGCACATACTATCATATAAAATATTATTAGCTCTTACAACAAAATGAAAAAGATCATCATCATAGCTATCGCAGCATTAACTACCGGTTTCGTATCATCATGCACTAAAGATAACAGCGTGAAACCCGCTTCAGTAAAATCGCAATCTGTTGCTAACGATAAATCAGACGTAGGTAGCGGCGATACTGCTGGCGGCGACGGAACTACAACTCCTACTAACCCATAAATATATATTTAAACTAACCCTAACTCTCAAAACCCTACAAAAATGAAAAAGATCATCATCACAGCTCTCGCAGCATCAGCCGTTGGTATGATATCATCCTGCACCAAGAACAATGGCGTACAACCTGCCTCTGTTCAGTCACAATCTGTTGCATCAGATAAATCAGACGTAGGTAGCGGCGACTCTGCGGGCGGCTCAACTCTTGTTAGCGGTGGCGCTTCTACTGCCATTGTTGCTGACACTACTAAAGTATCTAAATCAAAAAAAGGACACTAAGAAGTATCTTAATTATTAAAAATCCCCATTTATCAATTATTAAAACTTACAGTCATGAAAAAGATCATCATCCTTGCAGTAGCTTTATTATCAACCGGAATTGTATTTGCTACAACCGTTTTAACCAAACACAACGATGTTAAACCTGCTATTGTTAAAGTTGACGCAAACACAACTGCCGGCCACAACATAGCTAACGACGCTATTGCAACTGCCGACTAAGACTAAGTTTATTGATCAGAAGAAAACCGGAGAATGGGGTATTGAGGTACTTTCTCCGGAGAAGGAATGGTATTAATGGCAAATACCTCAAGAAAATATTTTTACTTTGCCACGATCATTTTCTTGCTAAGCTGCCTGCCGGCAACCTGCATAACATATATATATACACCGGGCGATAGATCGCTGATGTTAACGTTTACTTCGTGATAACCCGAATTGTAAAACTCGTTAGCCAGGATATTCTTCACTACAGCGCCCGTCATACTATACAACTGCAAATTTATCCTGCCCGACTCGGTTAAACTGAAGCCAATAGTCGAATTATTTTTAGCGGGATTTGGATAATTTTGATTAAGCCCCACCAACAGCAGCTTACTTTCAATTGCTGCATTAATAGCATCAAACCAAATATAACCTATCAGTTTATCGCCCTGGGCATTAGGATGTAACCCATCAGGCTGATATAAGGCATAATTACGCCCGATAGCCGCGTTAATATCGGCCAGATAAATGTGGTTTTGCAACACCAATTGCTTATAGCCGGCATTGATACGGTTTACATAGGTATTGGCTGTTTTAAGAGTGGGGTTCCCTTTATCTTCAATATACTGCACCGTGCCGATAATGGGGATAAGGTTTGCCTTTAAGCATTTTTCAATCATCGCCTGCATATTTTGCTGCGGAACTTTTAACGCGGCGTTAATCTTTGCTGTGGTTAAACCTGTGGTTTGCGCCAGGTTAAGCGCATCGTTCAATCCCATCAAAATACATACAAAACCCGTGCGGCCGGCAATGGCTATATCAAAACGGGCTAATCCCTGGGTAGTTGTTTCGCCTGGCACACCCCAATTTGTAATGGATATGTACTTACCTGTATAACAATACTGAAAATTTTGCTGCAAATAAGGTTGGAATGAAAATCCGTTGATACCGGCCACCGTGCTTGCACCAAAGGTGGTAACGATGATACTATCTTTGCTATAAAATTTTGATGCAGCGCTACAGCTCGGGGCCTGGGCCCTCGTTCCGGCTATTGCAAAACACACGAAAAGGATAAAAAGTAAAACTTTTTTACAATGACCCATTTGAGTTTTTATCACATTAATAGCTTAATCTGTAGGTAACTACGCAAATATACAACCACAAAACCATATTAGTATCCTTTTTTCTTGCGGGGATTATAGTTTCTGCAATTCCAATAATACAAAAACTAATAGTTTGTTTCAAAACAAGGCATAAATCAAGTTAAAATCGCCGCGTTCCAAATCATTTATTTATTTGTATTCCTTAAATTTCCGGGGCATGGCTTCCCCGGTCGGGTATTTATCGCGCCTATAATATCAAGGTATCGGGTTTGCAGTATTGATGACAGACAGATGCTAATCCCGGTAAAGTTTAAATTTTATATTTGCGTTAAATTTTCAATTATGCAGGCAATAAAAAATTATGTAGAAGCCAATAAAGACAGGCTGTTGAATGAACTTTTTGAATTGTTGCGTTTCCCATCGGTTAGCGCCGATCCGAAATATAAAGAACACGTACTAAAAACCGCCGACTATGTAGCCCAAAAGCTACGCGATGCCGGCGCAGATAACGTAGAGGTTTGCCCTACTGCCGGTTACCCAATAGTTTATGGCGAGAAGATCATCGATCCGGCACTGCCTACCGTTTTAACCTACGGGCACTATGATGTGCAACCTCCCGATCCGCTGGAGTTGTGGCACACACCGCCTTTTGAACCTACCGTTCGCGATGGAAAAATCTATGCCCGCGGCGCTTGCGATGATAAAGGTCAGTTTTATATGCACGTTAAAGCTTTTGAGCTGATGATGCAAACCAACACTTTGCCTTGCAATATCAAGTTTATGATCGAGGGCGAAGAGGAAGTAGGATCGGACAACCTGGGCATTTTTGTTAAACAGAATAAAGAGCGTTTAAAGGCCGATGTAGTGCTGATATCCGACACCTCAATGATCAGCATGGAAAACCCTTCGCTCGAAACCGGTTTACGCGGCCTCACTTATCTCGAGGTTGAGGTGGTTGGCCCTAACCGCGATCTGCATTCGGGCGTTTACGGCGGCGCGGTTGCAAACCCGGCTACCATCCTGGCTAAAATGATAGCCTCGCTGCACGACGAAAATAACCGCATTACCATCCCTGGCTTTTACGATAAAGTGATTGAGCTTACGCCCGATGAACGTAAGGACCTGAATGCCGCGCCATATGATGAAGCCGAGTACAAAGCCGACCTCGACGTGAAAGAGCTTTGGGGCGAAAAAGGTTATACCACCTTCGAGCGTACCGGCACCCGCCCTACCCTCGAGGTTAACGGCATTTGGAGCGGGTACATCGGCGAAGGCGCAAAAACGGTACTGCCATCAAAAGCCAACGCCAAAATTTCGATGCGTTTGGTACCTAATCAGCATTCGGACGAGATCTTTCAGCTTTTCGCCGATCATTTTACCAAAATAGCGCCACCTTATGTAAAAGTTAAAGTAACCCCGCACCACGGCGGCGAACCGGTAGTAACTCCAACGGATAGCGTTGCATTCCGCGCGGCACAAAAAGCCATCGAAACATCATTCGGCAAAAAACCTATCCCGACCCGAGGCGGTGGCAGCATACCTATCGTAGCTTTGTTTGAGGATGTGCTGGGCATTAAAACCGTGTTGATGGGTTTTGGCCTGGACAGTGACGCCCTGCATTCGCCTAATGAGAAGTACGACATCTTTAACTATTACAAGGGCATCGAAACTATCCCACTGTTCCATAAATATTTTGCAGAACTAAGTAAATAAACAGTGAATGGTGAGTTGTGAGCAGTGAGTAGTTCATCACCTTTAAAAACAGGGCAAAGTTTATACCTTTACGTTCGGCTTTACGTTTTGCTTTTTGACTTTTAACTTTTGATTTTTTAATGGATATATCTGTTGTAGTTCCCTTATATAACGAAGTGGAATCGTTACCTGAGCTAACCTCGTGGATAGCCAAAGTAATGAACGAAAACCGCTTTAGTTATGAAATTATTTTGGTTGACGATGGGAGCAATGACGGCTCGTGGGGGATGATACAAAAACTGAGCGAAAGCAACACCTATATTAAAGGTATACGCTTTCGCCGTAACTATGGCAAATCGGCAGCCCTGAACACCGGCTTTGCATGTGCCGAAGGCAATGTGGTGATCACCATGGATGCCGACCTGCAGGATAGCCCCGACGAGATACCCGAGCTTTACCGCCGCATAACCGAAGAGAAGTACGACCTGGTATCGGGCTGGAAGGTTAAACGCCACGATCCGCTTACTAAAACCATCCCAACTAAACTGTTCAATGCTGCAACGCGCAGGATGAGTGGCATACACAACCTGCACGATTTTAACTGCGGTTTGAAAGCCTATCGCAAAGTCGTAATCAAGAACATCGAAGTATACGGCGAAATGCATCGTTATATACCGGTGTTGGCTAAATGGGCCGGTTTTACCAAAATTGGCGAACAGGTTGTTGAACATCGTGCACGCAAGTACGGCAAAACCAAATTTGGCATGAGCCGTTTTGTAAATGGCTTCCTGGATCTGCTCTCGATATTTTTTGTGGGCAAGTTTGGCAAACGGCCCATGCATTTTTTTGGCAGCATGGGCGTGCTGAGCTTTTTGGCAGGTTTTATCTGCGCGGTATGGATCATCTGGGAAAAGCAATCCATTATCGCTTTTAATGAGAAAAATCATACCCACGTAGCCTATCGCGATGCGACCCAAAACCCACTGTTTTACATAGCGCTGGTGGCTGTGGTGGTAGGCTTTCAGTTGTTTTTAACCGGTTTCGTGTCCGAACTGGTATCGCGCAACGGTAATGACCGTAACAATTATCAGATATCGGAAACGATTTAAAAAAAAAACCTCCCAACCCTCCCCGGTAGGGAGGGCTTAAAAAGTCTCTCCTGCCGGGGGGTTAGAGGGGGCCAAATCATATACCCATGTTTTTTTCCATCATTATACCTTTATATAACCGCCCGCAGGAAATTAAAGAACTGCTGCAAACCTTAACCGCCCAAACTTATACTCAATTTGAAGTTTTGGTGATTGAGGACGGTTCGGTTAATGATGCCAGGGCTGTAGTAGCCGGTTTTGCCAATAAGCTTGATATCCACTACTATGTTAAACCCAACGAAGGCCAGGGCTTTGCGCGTAATTATGGTTTTGCTCGTGCTAAGGGCGATTACTTTATCGTTTTCGACAGCGATTGCCTCATCCCCGAAAACTACCTGGATACCGTAAAAAACTATTTGTACGAGCATCATTTGGATGCTTATGGCGGCCCGGATGGCGCGCATACCTCGTTTACGCCCATACAACGGGCCATCAGCTACAGCATGACCTCGCCTTTTACCACGGGCGGTATCCGCGGCAATAAAAAAGCGATCGGCCGGTTCCATCCGCGCAGCTTTAATATGGGCATCTCGCGCGAGGTTTGGGAAAAGACTGGCGGATATATCATTACCCGATTAGGCGAGGATATTGAATTCAGCATCCGCATACACAAAATGGGCTTTAAAATTGGCTTGATACCCAAAGCTATTGTATACCATAAACGCCGTACCAACTTTGTAAGCTTTTTTAAACAGCTGCACTTTTTTGGCCGGGCACGTATCAATATTTATAAGTTCTTCCCCGGCGAACTGAAACTTGTGCATTTCTTCCCGGCGGTGTTTACATTGGGGGTTCTTATTACGCTGATACTCAATTTTGCTTACCCGCCACTGGGCAAACTGTTCGATATCTTTTTGGCAGTTTACATTTTGTTGATATTTTTTCATGCGTTAACTAAAAATAAATCGGTAAAAGTTGCACTTTTGAGTATTATTGCCTCGGTTATTCAGTTAACCGCTTACGGATTGGGCTTTATGCAGGATATGTGGAAGCGAGTGATCATTAATAAACAGTAAAAAGCATGTACCATCCATTTTCTATTGCGGAAACCCTAAAAGCTGCATGGAATATCTTTAAGAAGAATTTTGTCACCATTATAGTTTATTCCATTATCGCGTTCCTGCTTATTTTCATCATGGGCATCGTGATAGGCATACTCATCCCCACCGGCGATTTTTATACCGAAATGCTGGCCTCGCTTATTTTATTGTTCATCCAGGCCTACTCTACCCTGGGTTTATATAAATTGATATTTACGCTGATCGACAGCGAATATTATGAATTTGAGTTTTCACAGGTAGTACCGCGCATTAAAATGATACTGAGCTATTTAGCTGTGGCATTTATCATCGGCTTTTGCGTGGTAACTTACAAAATACTGATACTGGATAACCTGTTCGAAAATGTGATAGCCCTTACCGCAGCCAATGTAATAGGCGTGATGATTATGCTGTATCTTATTTTAAGGTTTATGTTTTTTAACACCTTTGTAGTTGATGATGATTCGGGACCTATCGAATCGTTGAGACAAAGCTTTACCTTAACCAAAGATCATACACTGCACGTGCTGGCCATATTGGGTATTATTGTTTTAACAATTGCTATCCCCATTAAAGCTTCACAGTATTTTCCGTGGGTGTCGATATTAATCCTGTTCGCCTATCCGTTTGTCAATATCATCCTGATTGTAACTTACCGCAAACTGGTTTACAGTAATCAGGATATAGATGATGACGTTACCGAAACCATTTAACTTATGGGGATCAAGGCCGCATTAAGCAAACCTTTTGCCGCTATCGTTAATATCCATATCAACAAACTGCGCAAAAACGCAGTGGCGCTTCAGCAAAAAACTTTTGAGGAATTGATCAGTCAGGCTGCCGATACAGCATTTGGTAAAGATCATCACTTCAGTTCGATAAAAACTTACGAAGATTTTAAGAAGCAGGTACCTATCCGCGATTATGAAGATCTGCGACTGTATATCGACCGGGTAGTCAACGGCGAAGAAAACATCCTTTGGCCGGGTAAACCGCAGTATCTGTCGAAAACTTCGGGTACTACATCAGGCGTAAAATATATCCCGATCAGTAAAGAGAGCATGCCCGAACATATCAAAGCAGCACGTAATGCACTGTTAAGTTATATCCACGAAACCGGTAAAACCGATTTTGTAGACGGCAGCATGATATTTTTACAGGGCAGCCCTGTACTGGCCGAAAAGCATGGCATTGCCACCGGCAGGCTTTCGGGCATTGTAGCACATCATGTACCGCAATATCTGCAAAAAAACCGCATGCCCAGCTATGCCGTTAACTGCATTGAAGATTGGGAAGAAAAGGTTGACGCCATTGTAGAGGAAACACTGAGTAAAGATATGCGCCTGATATCGGGCATACCACCCTGGTGCCAGATGTATTTTGACCGCCTGGCCGAAAAGACGGGCGGCAAAAAGATCAGGGATATCTTCCCCAACTTTAAACTATTTGTATACGGCGGGGTAAATTACGAGCCTTACCGTGCCAGGATTGAGGAAAGCATTGGCTTCGCCATTGATACGATTGAAACTTACCCCGCATCTGAAGGTTTTATCGCTTTCCAGGATTCGCAAAAAGATAAAGGTTTGTTGTTGCTGGCCGATTCGGGTATATTTTATGAATTTATCCCGGTTGATGAATATTTCGATACCAACCCCACCCGTTTAAGCCTGGCCGAGATTGAACTGGATAAAAACTACGCGCTGATTTTAAATACTAATGCCGGGCTTTGGGGCTACAGCATTGGCGATACCATAAAATTTGTATCTAAAAACCCGTACAAAATTGTGGTGACCGGCCGCATTAAACACTACATCAGCGCCTTTGGCGAGCATGTAATTGGCGAAGAGGTTGAACATGCCCTGCTAAGTGTAGCCAAAGCCGAAGGTATTGATATTGTAGAGTTTACCGTGGCGCCCCAGGTAAACCCGCCACAGGGCGAGTTGCCTTACCACGAATGGTTTGTTGAGTTTGGCCGCGAACCAAAAGATATAGCCGCATTCAGTTTAAAAGTTGATAAAGCTTTACAGAAAAAGAACATCTACTACTTCGACCTGATACAGGGTAATATATTACAACCATTACAATTGCGAAGTTTACGCAAGGATTCGTTCATCAACTACATGCGCAGCCAGGGTAAACTGGGCGGACAGAACAAAGTACCACGCTTATCCAACGACCGTAAGATTGCCGACGAATTGGCTGCCTATATCATTTAAGATTTGACAACTTTTCAGGGTTGTCAAATCTATGGTTACCACAACAAGGGCCTATACTTTAACTGCTTCAACAGCTTTCTTTTTATTAAAATATCGCCAGCCAAACCAAACTGCAACTATCAGCACAAATAGCACCCAGATGTTAGCGAAGAATACCAGTACCTCGTTAAAACCTATCCAGCCATTGGCTATCGAATTCTTTAATTGGGTTGAGAACGGCACCTTAAAATTTGTTGGATCATCATTAACCCTAACCTCTTTTACGATAGTGTTGGCCTGATAAAAGCTCAAACCAATGGTGCTGTATCTTACATCATTATCTATGCGTTTATTTTCGATGCGTTTATCTATTACATCATCTTTAAGCGCTATCACACTTTCGGCATTTTTTATTTTGATGTTACCGGTAGGTTGTTGCCCGATAACCTCGCTGCGGCTGCGCACCTTCATGCTCGTGGCAAGGTAATCGAGCGTTTTATCCTCAATATCCATGTTCCGTGTATCAGTATAAATAGCCATCTTGTTCAGTTGATTCATAAAGTCCTCCACCCTGGCGGATGGGATACGTACAGTCATTTCGGCTGTGGTGCTATATGCCGATACATGCAACAATGAATCGGTACTTAGCGGGCTTTCGTAACTGCCTGTCACCTGCGATTGCATGGTATGATGCATCACCATTCCGTTATAATTTGTAGTTAGCGCAGCTACTTCTTCGCAGGTATGCTGTACATTTTTCACCTTAAAACGCATGTCGCCTTTCTTCACCAATTTTAATGCTGCAGTTGTATCAGTCTTACTTAATAAACTCGTCGAATCAGTAGCAGAATGAGCAATTTCATAATTCTTTTTTCCTTCGCAAGCCGCTAAAAAAAGGGCAAAGCAAGTCCCTAAACAAATAATCTTCGTTTTCATAATTTTTAAAATTTAGTGGTTTATTATTAATGCAGGCATCCACCAAAAGGTGACCATTCCTTTGCCTTTGGTAACTGAATTATTACGATGACGCGCTTTTTATCTACTCAAAAACAAGGGTTTATATTTATTTATAATTAATCTAAATAAAATTTGCATAGGTTACTTCTTTACGTTTTCTTTGCATTGTTTATAATTAGTCTAAATAACAATGAAAGCAAAATTACCTAACCTATTCAAAACAGCCATACTTTTTATACTGGTGCTGGCACATCCGGCATTAATGGCGGCCGAATTTGCCAGTGGAAATATTAAAGGCCATATCACCACAAGCGACGGCAAAGCGGCCGAGTTTGTTACCGTAAGTATTAAAGAAATTCACAAGGCAACTCGCACCGATGAGCAAGGCTTATACAACCTAAACAATATCAAGCCAGGTACTTATACCTTAAAAGTTGCCTTCATCGGTTTGGCTACGCAAGAAAAAACCGTTACTGTAACCGCTGGTAAAACCTTGGCTATTGATTTTACCTTAGCCGAAACATCAGCCAAACTGGATGAGGTGACCATCAATGCCCGAAAAACTTTAAACAATACCAAAGTTAGTTTGGGCAAGGCGGATATCAGTCCGCTGGATCTGCCTCAAAGCACTGGAGTGGTAAGTCGCCAGGTGATCGAAGATCAGCAGGTTAATCACCTTGGCGATGCCATACGTAACGTTAGCGGTGTAACTTTAACCCAAACCCGTCAGGGTGTCGGCGAAACATTTACAGCCAGAGGCTACAGCATTGGTATTACCGGCAGCGCGGGTAGTATTTTTAAAGATGGTGTGCTGGTTAACACCGCGGGGTTTCCCGAAGCCAGTACTTTAGAGTCGGTTGAGGTATTGAAAGGCAGCGCGGCATTGCTATACGGCAATGTTTCGGGCGGTTTGATCATCAACATGGTAACCAAAAAGCCAAAGTTTGAAAACGGCGGTGAAGTAAGTATGCGCTATGGCAGTTATAACATGTTTAAGCCAACGGTAGATATTTACGGCCCCCTATCCAATACTGTAGCGTACCGTGCCATTGCTACTTACGAAAACGATGGCAGCTATCGCGATCATGTAAAAACTGAGCGTTTTTATGCCAATCCATCTTTACTATTTAAGCTGGATAAAAACACAAGCTTAACGGTTGAAGGCGACTTTTTGAAATCAAACCTGACACCCGACTGGGGCGTAGGCTCGTTAAACAGCGGGCAGGCTATCCCTACCATGGTAGCGCGTAACCAGTACATTAATACCAACTGGGCCTATAGCCACATGAACCAATACACCGGTGCAGCAACATTAAACCATAATTTTAATGATGCCTGGAAACTAAACGTAATCGCATCGGCGCAGGCAACCAATATTGACAGCTATGGTACTACACAGCCCAACAACGTTGCCTTAAACGGCGACTGGAACCGTACCCTGGCCCGTGCCCACACCCACGAAGGTGATTATACCGCCCAGGCCAACCTGACCGGCAAATTTACTACCGGCGGCATCAGCCATCAGTTATTGTACGGCATGGATATCGCTAAAGTAAGCAACGTGAGCTATACCTACTTCATCAATAATAAACCAATAGCCAGTTATGCTTACGATAAGATCAACATCATCAACCTTTATCAATACGACCAACGTACGGATATGCCCGATGCCATAGCCGCAACCCGCACTACAGCGCCGGTTTACCGATATGGTACTTACATGCAGGATCTGATCAGCCTGACCAGTAAATTTAAAGTATTGGCCGGTTTACGTTGGTCGACCCAGCATACCAGCCAAACTACCGTCGACTCATTGCAAAAAAACAAGAGCATGGGTGGCGTGGCCGCTACCCGCAATGACGCTGCTTTTTCGCCCAAAATAGCGCTCATCTATCAGCCAATAGCAACAACTTCTATCTATATTGATTACAGCAATAATTTCATCGTTAACTCGGGTACTGATGTAAATACCGGCCAGGGTTTAAAACCTTCGATAGTTAATCAATATGAAGCCGGCATCAAAAACGAATTATTTGATGGCAAGCTTTCGGCCAACCTAAGCATTTACCGTATTATCAATTCAAACCTGGCAGTGTTATCGCCATACCAGGCTGATGGCGTTACCCCTAACACCGATGCCACATTGAAAAAATTCAGCGGCCAAACTACCAGCGATGGTTTAGAGGTTGATATTACTGGCTACTTATCAAAAAACCTGTACTTTATTGCCGGTTACGGTTATAACCATGCCTATTTTTCAAATACTTCGGGCCTAAAGGGTTCAAACCTTGAGGGCGAACCACTGGTGATCAACCCTACCCACACGGCTAATGCCTCGATATTTTACACTTTTGATAAAGGTGCATTACGAGGTGTTAAATTGGGAGCATCGTCCTTTTATACTGGTTTCCGCTACGCAGGATATAACAACACTGTTGGCCAAACACAACAATATAACCGTTTACTACCGGTAGGTGGTTTCGCTACGGTGGATCTGTCGGCAGGATATACTTACAAAAAACTTTCGTTGCTGGCCAGTGTAACCAACGTAACCAACACCATGAATTATCTGGTGCATGATAACTACAGCGTTACGCCAATACCGCCAACACAGTTTTTAACTACGCTGAGTTATAAATTTTAATTTGATGGGTTGATTTTCCACCCTGCATCAATCTATGTTAACCAAAGCCATCCGCCAGCCGGCGAATGGCTTTATTGTTTAAAAATATCCATCGATATGTATCGTTGAATGGCTGATATGTTAAGTAATAATGGTACTTTTGTAATCGTAGTTTATAAGCGCCCACCGGGCGTGGTGTTAACCGATGTATCAGGAAAATAACAAAGTAAAAAATATAGCCATACTCGGCTCAACAGGCAGTATTGGCACACAGGCCTTACAGGTTATAAACAACAATCCGGAATTATTCAGGGCTTATGTATTAACCGCACAAAGCAGCGCCGCACAGCTTATTGAGCAGGCCATGGCTTTTTTGCCCGCCTATGTTATTATAACCGATGCCGATAAATACCCCATTGTAAAAACCGCGCTTGCACACCTGCCCATTAAAGTTTTAAGCGGGCACAACGCCATTGCCGAGGTAGTTACCCATCCCGAAATTGATACTGTATTAACCGCACTTGTAGGCTTTGCCGGCCTTGAGCCCACTATAGCCGCCATTAAAGCCGGTAAAACAATCGCCCTGGCCAATAAAGAAACCATGGTGGTTGCCGGCGAACTGGTAACCGACCTGGCGAAACAGCATCAGGTAGCTATTTTGCCTGTCGACTCGGAGCACTCGGCCATATTTCAATGCCTTGCAGGCGAGGAGAATAATGCCATCGAGAAACTCATTCTTACCGCATCGGGTGGACCGTTCCGTGGTAAAAGTTTGAAGTTTTTAGCCGATGTTACCCGCTCGCAGGCACTTAACCACCCTAATTGGGTAATGGGCGCCAAAATAACTATCGACTCGGCTTCGTTAATGAACAAAGGCTTAGAGGTGATCGAGGCCAAATGGCTGTTCGATGTAAATTTTGAACAGATCGATGTAGTGGTGCATCCGCAATCCATTATCCACAGTATGGTGCAGTTTGAGGATGGATCGATAAAAGCGCAGATGGGCCTGCCGGATATGCGCCTGCCGATACAATACGCGCTGGCTTATCCGCAACGGATAAAAAATAATTTTAAGCGTTTTGATTTTATGGATCATCCCAACTTGAGTTTTGAAAAACCGGATATGGATACTTTCCGTAATTTAGCCTTAGCATACGAGGCATTGAACCAGGGTGGCAATATGCCTTGCATTATTAACGCTGCAAACGAGGTTGCTGTAGCCGGATTTTTGGAAGATCGCTTAGGTTTTTTACACATGACTACCGTGATTGAAACATGTATGCAAAAAATGAGTTTCATTAAAAAGCCACAATTGGCCGACTATTTGAATACTGATAAAGAAACCCGCATATTAGCGCAAAATATAATAAAACAAATGCCCCTGGCGGCAATTACAATTTGATACTACAATAAATGACTATAGTGATTATGGTGGCCCAGTTGCTTTTGGGCCTTTCAATTTTGGTGATATTGCACGAACTTGGGCACTTTTTAGCCGCCCGCGCTTTTGGTATAAAGGTGGAAAAGTTTTACCTGTTTTTTGACGCCTGGGGTGTTAGTCTGTTTAAATTTCATCACAAAGGTGTTGAGTACGGTATAGGCTGGCTGCCTTTGGGTGGTTATGTAAAAATTGCCGGTATGATTGATGAATCGATGGATACCGAGCAGATGGCTGGGCCACCACAACCCTGGGAGTTTCGTTCCAAACCGGCCTGGCAGCGCCTTATTGTGATGATGGGCGGCATATTTGTAAATATTGTATTAGGTGTGTTTATCTTTTGGATGCTTACCCTGCGTTACGGTGAGAGCTATATCCCCAACAATAATCTTAAATATGGCATTGCGCCGGGCAAAATAGGCAAACATATCGGTTTGAAGGCCGGCGATAAGATCACCGAAATAAATGGCAAAGCCGTTGTTAAATTTGATGACCTGCTTACCTCAAAGGTGTTAATGGGCAATAGCCGTTTAACAGTTTTGCGCGACGGGCAGGCCATGCAGATTACCGTTCCGGCAGACATTTTGAATGATATATCTGATTACGGTATCGCCGAGTTTATTACACCACGCACCAGTTTCAAAGTTGATTCGGTAATGAAAGGTAGCGCCGCGGCCAAAGCTGGTTTGCAAAAAGGCGATAGTATTATCGCTTACAATAATCAGCCAATCCATTTTTATGATCAACTGCTGGATGCAGAACGGGCTAACCCGAATAAGCAGGTAACTCTGACCATTAAACGTAACAACGCTACCAGCCAGTTAACCGCGTTGGCAGCTAAAGATGGCACGTTGGGCTTCTCGACTGATAAGGGCGACCTGCCTGCCGAAAAAAATATCACCTTTGGCTTTTTTGGCTCGCTGCCCGTAGGTGCCGACCGCGCCTGGGGAACTTTTGCCGATAATGCCAAAGGCCTGGGCAAAGTATTTAAAGGCGAAGTAAAAGCTAACAAGGCATTTGCCGGCCCGGTGGGTATCGCCAAAATGTTTGGCGGCGTTATCGACTGGACCCGTTTCTGGAGCCTGGTTGGTTTATTATCGATGGCCCTGGCCCTGATGAACTTGCTGCCGATACCCGCACTGGACGGCGGCCATGCCATGTTCCTCATCATCGAGATGATTAAAGGCAGGCCACTGAGCGATAAGTTTATGGAGCGCGCGCAACTGGTTGGCTTTGTGATATTGATTACGCTGATGGTATTTATTTACGGTAACGACATCTTCAGATCGGTAATGCACAACAAATAGATTCTGTCATCAGGATATAAACAAAGTCTCTTTCTGTTAGCCAGAAAGGGACTTTGTTATTTAATAAGCTTAATTTTGTGGTATGAATTACTTTGAGTTTTACGGAATGCCCGAGTCGTTCGCGGTGGATGCGGCAGCGCTGAAAAAGAAATTTTATGAGCTGAGCAAACGCTACCACCCCGATTTTTATGCCAACGATGATGAGTCTAAGCAACAGGAAATACTCGAGCTTTCCACCCTGAACAATAAAGCCTTCCTGGTTTTAGGCGATCAGGCAAAACGCACCGAATACATTTTAAAACTGCACGATCTGTTAAAAGAAGGCGACAAATACGAGCTTTCGCCGGCCTTTTTAATGGAAATGATGGAATTGAACGAAGCTTTGATGGATGCCGAAGATGCCGAGCAACTGACCAGCGTAAAAACGCAGATAGCCGATTTTGAAAACGACCTGAACAGCGAATTTACCCAGCATATCGCTAATTATCAAACTGATGACGTGGCCGTGAAACAGAAAGAATTGCTGGCGATAAAAGATATTTACTTTCGCCAAAAATATCTGTTGCGAATTAAGGATAGTTTGAATACATTTGCAGCCCGCTTATAAGCAACCGACGTTGCTTAGCATGCCCAGCTGGCGGAATTGGTAGACGCGCTGGTCTCAAACACCTGTGGGAAACCGTGCCGGTTCGACTCCGGCGCTGGGTACAGGAAAGAAGCCTCTTGAGAAATCAAGGGGCTTTGTTTTTTTAGTTCACCATATTAACCAAAAACATCTTTTGATTTCTAAGAGTAAATAGCATTTACAATTCGTAGCTTCCGTCAATATAATAATAATAACAATATGAGAGCTGAAGATTATAAGCCATTCTATTTAAGTGATATAGTAGAAGTCAATGACTGCTATTATATTTTGAATGGTGGTCCACAAAATTACAATGAGGACTTGTATTACGAAATACATATTGAATCAGATAGCACTTTGAGAATTATTAAGGATTATATTGATAGTTGGATCTATGTGGATTTAATTTCCTCAAGTAAATTAGAAATTTATACTGGTGAGTATGAATCCGAAAGATGTAGTGATGGTCCTATGACTTATACGAATTACTCTTATAAAGAAATTGAAAAAACATCGAAAGCTGAATGGGAGCCTAAAGTTAAAGACTTAAAAGACAAGTTTTATACTTTGTTGAATGACCGCCTACCTTTGTATGTATTAACAAGAGATAAGGTAGTTCATAATTATCAACGTCTATATAAGGAAATGTTAGCGGATATTAGTAATGGCATTGACAAGGCTTGCCTTTCTCTTTTCGGCTCTTTGTACGGCATTTTTGGCCCTAATCTTGTCTCTGATTATTATCTGCACTCTTTGGTAAACAAAGATAAAGAGTTTATAAAAGAGCTTACATTTTTCAAAGATTGGGAACTAGAATATCTACACTGGGAAACAAAATATAATAATTTACTAAAGATTGATCTGGAAGATTATCCTACCATAAAAAATCATGTAATTGATATTTATAAAAAAACGTTTAACCACATGTTGCCGAATGTGAAATATCAATTTAAAGATGTTGATGAGCAAAAATATACTGCGCTTTTTGACTCTATAATTAACAGGCTCTACGAAACAGAAGCTTAATCATCGATAGTTATTTCATGCGTTTTATTGGAATCCCCGCTATTCTTTTTAAGTCTTCAATAAACTGGTTCGACTTAATCAAGTCAAGGGGTACGGAAGAGGATAAAGAGGCATAATTCAGTTGTAAAGCTGGTATGCCTCTTTTCTTTTGTGCCAATTTTGCTTTAAAAGGGAGATTCGAGCGAACACCAAATTAATCCTACCGGTTCGACACCCATCATTTTTTTGCTGTACCGTATACCCTCGGCAAACACCAAGTATTGTAGTTACTGTTTAGTGGAATATAAACATATTCATACTATACGGGCATATCACCACGAAAAATCATTACGTATTTTGATATCCCGTCCGTGGATATTCACGAGCGCGGGGTTCAGTTCCCATGCGGCTTACCTTTCCAGAAACGGGTGTAGCCAAAAGGCTCATCATCTCTAGGTCCTTCCTCGATGTCCTCCGTTGCGTTCAGGTACAGGTCGTAGGTCCTGGCTATAGCCTGTTGTCCGTTGGGGATGAGTTGGAGCCGGAGTTGCATGATGCTGTGCCCGGTTGGTTTAGGTTTGGCAAAACCGGCGGCCTGCAGGCCGCTGAGGGTCGGGCCCAAGCCATCGGTATTGAAGGGCATTCCTACCGGGAGATCGTCCCGGGACTGGGCTCCAGCTCCCCGGAAGGGGCCCCAACTAAAAAATGAGACCTCGTCCGGCATGGCAGCGGTTTTAAAACTTTCTGGGGCAAAGCGGAGGACGGCATCGGCGATGGCGTTCTGGTTAAGATAAAGGTTCAGGATGATACTGGTGCCTTTGATCTCCAGCCGACATTCGGGGCGGTTGTAGTGCAGCCTGGGTACGGCGTTGATGCCATATTGCCTATAGTTGATCTCTTCTCCGAAGAGCAGGCCGGACGGCAGCAGGCTGAGCTGTACGGTTGTATCCCCGGGATTCCGGGACCTCGCTTCCATGGGAAACTGTTCAGGGCCGTGGAGCCAGCCAATGCCCAACAGCGCGGGGGCCTGGTGTCCCAGAGTGAGCGCCAGCAGCCCTTCGCGTTCCTGGGCATAGTCTTGCTGTTCGTCTTTGGTGCCGTTTGGGATAACGATCGAGCCCTGCGAGGTTTCAAAGGCGGTCCGGTAAGGCCGTCCGCTGAGCCAATTGATAAAGGGTTGGACGACCTGCTGGAGGTAGACGGCATCCGTGAGCGCGGCGTCGTCCTGATCGTCGACGTTATGGTGGATAGCCAGGTCCTGATACCAGGCTTCATCAGTGGCGTGCAGGGCCGTTTCAATCGCCCGAGATAATTGGTTACGGATTGAAAGCGGAACATCGGACACGGTAAGTCTAACGGTCAGGCTGGTTAGCGGCCCTGAGGAGGCGCTTATTCGTCCGAAAAGCCGGGTTTCGCGCAAGAGGTTGTCTTTGAGGAGTTGCAGTTTGGATTGGAGGATGGTTTGTTGTTCTTGTTCAAATCCGGTCATGGTGGCTCGGAGGTTGGCTTCGGTCTGTTGTAACGCGCCGGCGGTATTATCGGCGGTTTTTTGACTGAGTTCTCCGACATGGGCCTTCCAGAGCGAATCTTGTTGTTGCAGGGATAGCTTTTGTGCTTTTTCCCGCTGTGCGTTGCTGGCCTTTAGCAACTCTGCAGTAAAGGAGCCAGTGAAACCGAGTATAGAGATGGCTACTGCGATCTTACCGGAATTAGTCAGACGCTTGCGTGTCGTGCCTTCGATATCGAAGGAGGTTTTGGTCAGCTGTGAGATTAGGCCACCGGCTAGGCCAACGAGTAAGCCAAGGATGCTCAGGACGGATAACATAGGCTGGATTGCTTGGGGTGATACGTGGTTAGTGTTGAGCGGTTTGCGTTCTTATGGAAGTAACATGAAGATAGTTTTGCGTGTTCGTAATATCCTCAAATATAATGCTTTCTGCATCAGCAATGCTGGCGAAGTGATTATTTTTTGTGGGCGGTACGTTATCTGCTCTGGGTACAAAACCGCGATCTCTTGATTGCGGTTTTGTTGTTTTTATGGCTTCAGTTTATATCTGTATCATTGATAACAGCCTGTTAAGGTAGTAACCGAACGAGGTTCAATCGTAATCGATCCGATAGGTATTGTTGATTTTTTAAGGTTTTTGGAGACGGTTGTGGTATACATATCAAGTGTCCTGCCTGTCGGCTGTGAGGCGCCCATATCCACTGTATATTGCTTGCTTTCAGTACTCATATTCACTACAACGATCACAAATTGTTTTAAACCCGCATCTTTATAAGCAGAAACCATTTGTGTTTCGGCTGCTAACACCGGATCAGTAACATCGCTTAATGAAGCATTTACACGTACCATTCCGGGCCTGACGAAGCGGGAATAGTTTCCCAAACACCACAATTGTTTTGAATCACTGATCAGACCATCGGTTTTCATGCTGTTCAGATCATATCCACCGTTCAGATCGTTAATGTACACTAAACCGTCGCTGTAATTATAGGTGTCAACGGCAAGCCACCACTGCCACGAGGTTACATTGGCTACTGTCAGATCATGATGTATAACCTTGGCTACATACAAGCCGTAATCAATGCCAGTGTTTTTGGGGTAACCCTTCAGTTTATCACAGATATTCCCTAATATACCAAATTCCGACTGCCATAGGCCAAGGGTTGGATCGACCGCCTTTTGTTTATCTGCCACATGCTGGCGGTAGCTGATCAGATTGTCATCAGGGCAGGTAGTAAAGTAGCTGTGTGAGGATATCAGATGTTCCAACGAAGGCACGTTACCAATATAATTGGTCGAAGTTTTGTTAAAGAACTGATTGATCTGGTCGCCGCGGCCATCTTTATCATTTCCGTCTAACGAATTCCATTGATTTGCCTCACCAATACAGATCGTGGTGGCTAAACCCGCAGCCTTCATCTTCGGCCCCAGCAGGCGTACAAAGTCTGCTATTTCGTTATTGGTTGCACCGGTTCCCTCCTGTGATGGCTTTTCACCCCAGTTCCATTGAGGCTCATTGAACGGGCTGAGATAATTAAAAGGAGTGCCGATTGATTCGAAATGCTTTAATATGCTGACCAGGAAATCTGCAAAAGCATTTTTGCTGATTTCGGCTAAGTTTAAGTGACTATTGCCCAAACCGTAAGCTTTATTATTCTTCGTAAACTGTATGGGTGGGGAAACCGAAAATGCCAGGAATTTTTTTACGCCACGTGCCCTGGCTGCCGACAGGAACCATTGCTGGCCGGCTTGTTTATCCCAGTTGTACTGGTTATTTTCATCCAGAAAACATTCTTCGCGGCGAAATTCATCCGGTATTCCGCTGGCAGCGCCTTGTTCATAGCTTCCGGCACCAATATTAAAACGCCAAAGCGTAAGGCCAATACCTTTGGGGTTGCCCTGCCGATCGACATCCATGCTGAACAAATAGTCAGCAATTTGATTCTTTTTAACAACATTATTCCATTTGCCGATAAATTTGGTTGTCCAGCAATCAGAAGCGCCAAAGCTTTGGATTGTTTGCTGCTTGCTTCCCAGGTTGATAATAATTCGTGCGGGATTTAGGCCATTATCAGCGCTACAGCTGTCATGATTCATATTAATTCGCGGCTTTTTGGCGACGCTGGTTGTGTTGATCACTACCAGCAATGTCACGAACAGCAGTATTAATCGCAAATTAATCTTCATAATATTCACCCGGCGCCATGGCATCGATTACTTGGGCAACGGGCCATATGCGCGCAATAAATTTAGCAGCTTTATTTTATCTAACAATACATATTTTACGCCATAGGCTAACCGAACCGAAGTTACCTGGTTGGTTGCTTAGAACTTTATCTACGAAAGGGCTTTAGATCTAACTAAATATAGATAAAGGGCTATCCGTATTGCCATAGAGGACATCGAAAACAAACAAGCCGCCCTCAATGAAGGCGGCTTGTTTTTCAGTAATTAAATAAAATGAATCAGTTTTTAAATAGCTTAATATTCTTCACCTGGAAATAACTGCCTGGGTTTCCGTTACCTACTATGTTACCTAAAAACCCGATAGATACCACTTGTGACGCCGTAAGGGTAAAGGTAAAACTCCTGGTATCGTTAATATTAGGGCTGGTTTTACCTACGGCCGCGCTGTTAAATAGCGAAACATAACCTAATGCTGTAGAAAGATTAGCCAGTACAGGTATGCCATTCCCGCCTGCGGCGGCAATGCAATAAACTGAGGAGTTAGTTTGAATTTCTGAATATTCATCAAACATCACAATATAATTTCCGGCCGGTAATGCCGTAGTTGTTGCCTGGTAAACTATCCCGTTAACAACAGGAGTATTGTTCCAGGTTTCCCAGTTAATAACACCGCCGGCATCCGAAGAATAGCCGCCATTAGTACCGCCGTCCTTATTCATAGCTGCTGCATTTGTAATCCATGGTGCAGCCAGGGTTCCCCACCTGCCGTCAAAGGTAGCCCGTTGAAAAGGCCCTGTATTTGATAAATAAATACTGGTTACATCGGCTTTTACACCATGACTTTGAAATGCTACACTAAATTTATCGATAGCGGTTGGATTAGGCAAATACGTTGTACTGTAACTGATGCTATTACCGGCCTGGAAATTAGGTAATGAAGTAGCTTGCCCTATCAAGGTTGATGCAACTATGGTATCGTGCGCTTTGCTGAATTTATCAGTATACCTGATATCCATATTTACTACACCCGCGTTTTTATCCACGTCGGCCCAGTTAATTAATGCTGAACCATCAGACTGCATGGCCGCATTTACTATGGGTCGGTTTGTAATAGAACTTTGGTACAGATCGCCATATACGTTGGCGGCAGTATCAACCGGCACAGATGCATGCCCTTGTGCATCATAGGTTCTGATTTCAAAACTCATTAGTCCTTCAGGCAAGTTAGCTATAATTACCCTGGCGGTGTCAACACCCGCCGTACGTGTTACCGGTACTTCTACCGAATCGCGCCGGCTGTTCCAAAACACCCTGTACTTAACTATTTTAGGGTCTGAGGTAAACAACCCGGTTACCTTTACCCTGTTTTTCCCTGAAAATATTTTTACCGAATCGATCTTCCCAGGGTAAACTATTGATCCGCCTGATGTATACTTATCTTTATAAGCATCCATTTTAGTACATGCGCCGGTAATTAATAGCAACAATGCCACTATACAGAGCGCTATATTTTGATGTTGTTTCATCTGTTTGTTTATTAATCTATAAATAACTATCTGAAATGCTTTGATTACAGCCCCAATACAAGGTTAATTATCCATTTACTAATTACCCCATAAAGTAAATTCGCCCATGCTCATAAAATAAGAGCCCTGCCAGTTTTGCAGACTTCTTATGCGTATGTATCGGTAGGCCTTGGGGCTTACCGGGAAATCATACTGCCAGCCATTGTGAGCATAAGCCTGATCGGCAGCAGTTTCGGTACCTGAAGGCGATCCTGACGGTTTTACCACATGATAGGTACCTAACTGGGTCCAGCTGGCATCTAAAGCCCCGTTTAAGTTTGGGCTATTAGAACCCCATATTTCAAAATCCTTTTGGTTACCCCGCACGTAGTACACATTGCCCACTTCTAAAAACGGATTTATCTGGAAACGGCTGAAAACATGCGCCTGTCCCAAATCAATAGTTATCATTTGCGGGCTACCGGCATTTTCAACCGTAAACACAACATTTGGCCAGCCCGGGTTAAAATTGCCATCAAATATTTGCTGTACATTGGTATAAGAGTAAAGCAGCGTTGCATCGCCGGGTAAAACATAATTGCTCCAGGCCGATTTTGGTAATAGCTGTTCGAATAATGGTGTAAGATTTAAAAATAAGGTGTCCGAATGGTTTAGCCACCGGTCGCGCACTACAAAAGCATAGTTTCTGGCTATTGCTGGTTGCCCTCTTTTAACTGCGTTGATTACCGGTGCATTGCTGTATATGTTATCCAAACCCGGTGTTTGCACCCATTTATGATTACCTGAGGTATCTACCAAGGGTATAATGGCCAGGTTTTCTTGAGTTGGATTATTACAGGTAAGACTAAAGCCCCCAAAAGTAGCAATAACCTTGAGCGACCTGCGTGCAAGATTTATTGCAGGGGTTAAAGGGTTTACAACTACTGTTATAGGGGCGGATGCCACTTCGCTCGAGTTAACCGCATATAAGCTAATGGTGTGGGCCAAAGTATCACCAAAGCCGGTTACAGTTAAGGTATTGGTATAACTTGATGCTTTTACCACTTCGGTATTCCCTGCAATATCATAAACTGCCTTTACATATAGCAGATCCTTATCGCCGGGCAAAGTATAAGTTATGGCGGCCTTGCCATTAAGGTTAACTACTGTTGCGTTGGACACCATGCCCGGAGGATTAGTATTGGTTACGTTGGGTTTATTTATCACCTCCTGCTTGCAACCTGCAATAATTATCGGGACAATCAATAATATATATAATGTAGAAAGTAATCTTGTCGTTTTCATATTCAAAATATTTTAGCGTTTAAAACGGTACAAACTATGTAGTTTACCAGTTGGGATTTTGAACCAGATTTTGATTAACCAGCAAATCGCTTTCCTGTATAGGCCACAAATAATCTCTTGGAACTAAGAAGTGCCTCGACAAAAAGGATATCTCCCTGTAGTACAGATCCGGTGTTTGTCCGCTTACCGTCCAGCCGGTTATATTACCGTTAAGCTCCTGCCCGGCGGTTTTCCAGCGAACCAAATCCCAGTAGCGCTGGCCCTCAAAACACAACTCTACGGCGCGTTCCCGCTGAATAATTGATCGCATGCCTGCCTGGGTAGTATATTTGGTAGGATTTGTACTAAAATTGCTCCATGATGTTTGCACGGTTGGCAAACCAGCCCGGGCCCTTACCAGGTTAATATACTTATACACATCCGGAACGGGACCCTGTGCTTCGTTTAATGCTTCGGCATATAACAGATACAAGTCGGCAAGCCTGATCTCCGGAAAGGGATAGGGCACATAAGTTACCGAGTTCCAGTCGAAATGCCAGTTAAGATCCTTTTTCATATAATACCCCGTAACAGGTACAGGCGATGACTGGCTGGTTTCGCCGCCACGGGCCATCAGCCAAAATGTATTTTCATCACTTTTTGAGGGACTGTTGGCCATGTACCAAATCCCCCGGTCAAAGCCCAGATCGGCATAGTAGCGAGGCTCCCTGTCATAGTTTAACCTTGCGGTAATCTCGCCTTCTTTTATGTAAAAGCGTTCGGCATGGGTAGCTGTGCGTAAGGCGGCTATATTGCTAAAATCAAGCGTTTTATCCTCGTCTATCGGCACTCCGTTTCGGGTATAAAACATCTTTGCCATTTTTAAGGTAGGGCCCAATAACGGGTGGTTGGCCGTTTTGGATGCGACAGCATTCGGAAAATCAAACTGACCAACAGCCATCGATTGTAAAAAAGCATTATAATTAATGTTGTTATTGGCAGTTAAACCCCATATCAATTCGCGGTTCCAGGGCTCACTCATTGCGTTCCGGATACTCAACTGCGTTTTGGTGGTATCACTGATTGTATTGGTAGTTGCCCCGCTTGGAAGTGTATATAAAACAATGCCCTGCGCGGCGCAGGCATCTATAGCAGCTTTGCAGGCATCAGCGGCTCTTTGCCATTTGGCAGCGCTGTAGGTGGGATTAAATAAAGCCGTACCGTCGTTGTTTTTAAGCGAGCCATAATCAGAGTTGCCATTAAATAATGGGCTGGCTGCTGTTGTTAACAGGCGGGCTTTTAAACTCAATGCTATCGGCTGGGTAATACGGCCCAGCTCGGACGCTGTGTTATTGATGCTTAAAGGCAATTTAGCCGCGGCAGCATCCAGTAAATTAGCTATATAGTTTACCACGCTATCCACCGGCTGACGCATTACCCTGATTTGATCTATCGGCGCATCGATGGGCAGGTTTTTGTCGATTACCGGGATAGGGCCGTAAGCGCGAAATAGAACAAAGTGATAAAAAGCCTTCAGAAACTGTGCTTCTGCCGTCCATCTTACCCGTGTATCGATATCCAGATCGGGTATTTTGCTCTTATCGGTAACATTCTCCAAAAAAACATTACAATCTCTGATAGCCTTATAGTTGGCTGATGCATCCCTGGTACCATCCATAAAATTGGCTATCGGGTTGGAGGTGTTTTGGTCGCCATAAACCAAACGCAAAACATTGGTTGATCTGATATGGTTGGCCGGGTCGAGTACAAAAACTTCGTCGCCGGCGGATAATCCTACATTATAAGTCGGGTCAACCTCGGTAGGTAAGTAGCTGTAGCAGGTAAACAAATATTTTTCGGCCTCAGTTTTCGAGGCAAAGGCATTGGCTATGGTAGAAACGTTATCGGGAACAACATCTAAATAAGGCTTCTTACACGATATGCCAACCAACGTTATTCCAATAATCAACGTAAAAACCACATAATACTTTACCTGATTAATCCATGTTAAACAATGGTTGTAATTTGGAGATGTTTTTTTAACGCCTTTCTCCTCAGATTTATTAAGTTTCATATAAATCAGTTTTTGTATTTTAAAATCCAACAGTTAAACCCACATTAAATACTTTTTGAATAGGATATCCTAATCCGGAAGCACCCATTTCGGGATCCCAAAGTTTAAATGTGCTTATGGTAAGCAAATTGGTGCCATTAATATAAACGCGGGCCTTGCTGAGACGCATTTTTTTCAGGAAAGCACCCGGGACATTGTACCCGATCTCGGTAGATTTTAGCCGGATAAACGAACCGTTTTGCAACCACCAGCTTGAAGGCTGACTATTATTTGTAGAGATGAGGTTGCTTAACCTTGGCCAAAAAGCATAAGAGTTTTGGTTGTCTTCTGACCAGTGGCTATCGGCTATCACACTTAACAGGCCATTTTGGTTACCACCGTTCAGGTAAAACGGAGTAATATTAGCCGAATTGATCAGGAATGATGACCGTGCCGAACCCTGGAAAAACGCGCTGAGATCGAAATTTTTATAGCCGACCGAAAAGCCGAATCCATAAATTATTTCGGGTACGGTTGGGAACCCGATCGGCACATAGTCGGCATCGGTAATTTTGCCATCGCCATTAATGTCGCGAAATTTAATGTCGCCGGCCATGATCGAGCCATACTGAATCGGTGAGTTATTGACTTCTGCCTTGTCGATAAAGAGTCTTTCGGCCACTAAACCGTATATCTGACTTAGGGAATTACCAACCTTTGACAGATTCTGGTCATTCGCGGGATAAAGCGGCTCCTCGTTTACCAGCAATTTACTGGTGGCATAGGTCAATGTACCCCGGGTTTGGATCCACAATGAATGATCAAATGATTTACTGTAATCCAACGAAATATCTATCCCCTGGCTTTTGGCCTGGCCTGCATTGGATGAGATTGCAGCCTGTAAGCCCATTGATGTAGGGATTGAACTTCTCACCATCAAAATATTGCTCCGGTATTGACGATAAGCATCTACGGTTACATTCAGATCGTGGAACAATGTCATATCCATACCTAAATTGGTTTGTTTGGATAACTCCCAGGTGATATCCTCGTTCTCGTAACGGCTGGTTGATACCGTTGGGCGGCTATAGGTAAAATTTGTTCCGAAACTTCCGTTTGAAGGTCCGTTCAGATTAACGTTCGATAAATAGAAAAAACGATCGGCAGCGTTTCCAATCTGGTCATTACCTACCAAACCATAGGTGCCCCGCAGCTTAAGCTGGTTTATAACATTGAGTAACGGCTTAAAGAATTTTTCGTTAGACACCACCCAACCACCGCCTATGGAAGGGAAGAAACCGAAACGGTGGTTAGCTGCAAAGCGCTCCGATCCATTATATCCAAAGTCAAATTCAGCCAGATACCGGTTATCATAGCCATAGGTAAATCGGCCTGATACACCTTCGTTACGAGCAGGCAAAGATGTTTGCAGATCGGGCGCATTACCCGTCAGATAATTCCTTATCGTACCGATCAATAACCCACCTACGGCATGTTTAGTATCAAATATGCGCGAATAGTTCAGGGCTGCTTCGGCGTAGGTAGTGCTGTTTACCAGGGCGGTTCCGGGCGCATAAGTTAAATATTCCGTTGGCGTTGCGCCTACGCTCCCGCTCGAACCGTCATTCAATAAAGTTAACCCGGTAAACTTGCCGTCAACCGAGTTTGAAGAGTAATAATACGGGCTTATCTGGCGGGATACTGCAAAGCTTGCATAGCGCTCGGTATAAGCCATCATCCGTGCCGATAAGCCGGGTGTTACTGCATCCAGGTTTTGTTTTAAACTAAGTTGAGCAATTAAAGTGCTTGTGTTTGATGTTTGAAAACCCGACAGCGATTGCGCGTAAGGGTTAACATATAAGCCCCCGCCACCAGGTATCACCGCATTACCAAATAACGGATGTTTGGCGTAAGGCAACAAACTACCCGGATAAATAGCCGGGAAAGCCACGGGGTTACTCCATAAAGCATTATAGTAAACGCTGCCACCACCGCCGATGGGCCCGTTATAATCATCAAACTGGCCTTTCAAACTCACCAGGGCCTCGGTTGTTTTTGTAAGGTTTAGCGTAACGTTTGACAGTAGCGAATAGGATTGCAGTTTGATATTGTTACTAAAGCCATTAAGCGAATTGTCTTTTAAGTTGCCGTTGTCGATGTTATAGGTCATCGCCAGATAGTATTTAGCCTTATCAGAGCCTCCGCTGGCATTTAGGTTGAACCTTTGATTATTGGTTCGGTCTTTAATAAGCTGTTGTATCCAATTATTGTTCGGATATAATAACGGATTATCGCCATTGGCTGTGTGATCGATTTTGTTTTGAGAGTATGGCAGCGCGCCAAGCGGATTACGTGTCAGTACAGCCTCGTTGGCTAATGTCATGTAAGTTATATTATCGGCCAAACCGATATTACGGGTGTTTGTAGATGTGGAATTTTCTACCCGGGCGTCAAGTTTCATCTTTCCGACAGCACCCAATTTAGTATTGATGAGTATAACGCCATTTGCGCCCCTTGCACCATATAAGGATGTTGCAGTAGCATCCTTAAGTACAGAGAAACCGGCAATATCATCCGGTTGCAGCCTGGCCAGGTCATTAGTGCTTGATTCGATCCCATCTATCAGGATAAGCGGATCAACCTTACCGGCGCCAAATGTACCAACACCCCTGATAAAAAACGAAGCATTGTCCTGCCCGGGCTCCCCGCTTCGCTGGTAGGATATTATACCTCCGATCTTTCCGGCCAGCATTGTGGTAAGATTACTGGAAGGCCCCTTTAACTCGGCAGGATTAACGGATGTTATAGAGCTTACAAGGGTAGTTTTTTTCTGAGTACCGTAAGCTACGGTAACTGTAACCTCGCTCAGGCTATTGTCTTTAGCTTTGAGTACTACGTTGATTACCGTTTTGTTGTCAGTCGCAATTTCCTGGGTATCATAACCAACATAGGTAAAAACAAGTATCACCTTGCTATCAGGTATGGTAAGTGTGTACTTTCCGTTTACATCGGTTGTGGTACCTGTTGTTGAGCCTTTTACTTTTACAGATACTCCGATAAGGGTTTCTCCTTTTTCGTCGGTAACCTTTCCTGTGATCGTTGTTTTAGCAATGATCCCGGGCTGTACCACTACCGGTTTTTTCGTTATCAGAATCGAAGTGTTTTTTATTGTATATGTTACCGGCTCGTTAGTAAAACAGGCGTCCAGCGCTTTTTTTAATCCGGTATCGTCTACGTCCAAATCAACAGGCTTTGATGTTTCCAAATCCTTTACGTTATATAGGAAATCGTACTTGGTTTGCTTCTGAATTTGTTCAAACACATCTTTAAGGCTAACGCCCTTAACATGTATGGTAACTTTTTGCGCATACGATGCGGCGGAGGCCTGCAGCAAAACTGACGTCAGCAAAATCAGGGTTATCTTCATACAAAGCAGGATTTTATGAATACAGCGGTTTCGGCAACCGAAATTAAATGCGGTAAAATTTTTATACATTTGAATGTTGGATAAAATTGGTTGTTCCTAAATAATTAATCGTATCTGGCAAAGTTGTGTTCAAACACACAGACATGGGGCGGCTCCAATCGCCCCATATTTTTACATTGCAGATAAAGGGATGAACTAATGATCCGTTATTATTTCATAACAATTATCCTCCTCCCCTCAATTTTAAAATGGATTTTGCCTACCTCTTCCAGATAGGATAGTAACTCGTCGATGCTTTTAGTGCGATAAAACGTTCCTCCAAACCTGATGTTGGCAAACTCTGCGCGGTACTCAACTTCAACATTATACCACCGGGATATCTTTTTCATAATACTCCTGACATCCTCATCACAGAAGATAAAATAGCCATTTTTCCAGGCCATCGCCCGTTCAATATTGGCTGGCTTTACTTTGATTACATTTGTATTATTATCAACTACAGCCTGTTCGCCGGGCTTAATAACCGATAACTGGTTATTATTTTTTACCTGTACAGCGCCTTCGAGTAAGGTGGTGGTTATATCATTATCATCCTGGTAAGCGGCAATATTAAAGTGTGTGCCCAAAACCCTAACATCAACACTATTTACATCTACGAAAAAAGGTTTGTCCTTATTTTTTGCCACCTCAAAATAGGCTTCGCCTGTAAGGGTTACACGCCTCTCGTTTCCGCTAAACTCGGTTGGGAATTTGAGGGAAGATGCTGAATTTAACCATACTTTAGTTCCATCAGATAAAACCACCTGGAATACGCCGCCTTTAGGCGTTGATAGGATATTATAAACCGGCACATGGTTATCGGCCGCTAAAGATGGGCTGACGGATGGATGTTCGTAGATAAGCTGAGCTTTATTATTTTTAAGTACCCGGGCTTTTCCAGCGTTGGCAATTAATCCGTTATTAACTGTATCGAGTTGAATGATCTTGCCGGTTGAGAGTGTAAGCGTTGCCTTATTACAACCCGGCACAATGGGCCTGCTCAATTGGGTTTGAGCAACAGGGGTAGCGGGCATCTTAGTTTTGCCGTTCATCATAAACAGGCCCAAACCGGCAGACATCATTAAAATGGCCACTGCTACCTTTAACCAACTTTTTTGATACAGTTTAAGAATTTTAGGCCCCTCATCCGAAGAAAAAAAGGGGTCGTTTACCAATCTCGGATCTGATTTAATACGCTGTAAAACATCGTATTTTCTTAATCCGTTAAATTCGGGGCCATCTTGCAGCTTAAGCATTTCTTCCTTAACAAGATCGGCAATGTCATCAGTTTCAGAAGCATTTAGATGCCTTAACAATTCAATAAGATCGGTTTTGCTTATTGTATTGTCAAAATAATCCTGTAGCAAACGCACAAGTTTGGCTTGGTTCATATTCTATTGGTTTATAATTACCCCAAGAACGGGGTTGGCTTATAATTGATAGAACACGCAAGCTGGACCATAGGACTAGTGCGCAAGAAAAAATTATTTGAAAAAAAATAAAAACAGGCAAAGCAACCCGCAATCGCTTAATCTGGACCTTATGGTTTTAAGTGCAGTACCCATATGGTTTTTTACGGTATTAGTGGAGATATTTAATTGATCGGCAATTTCTTTATGAGAGTAACCTTCAACCCGACTTAGCCGGAATATGATCTGTTGCTGGCTCGGCAAATCTCCGATCACCCTTTCGGTGATTAATTCCAAATCATGTGCAAATACAGTATCTTCGGTATCGTTATGCGTTTCCTGGAAATGAGCAAGTAAATTTTCGGTATAGATTTTAGATTGAGATGCGTTTCTTAATTGGTTTAAAGATAACCGCTTGCCTATTACATACAAATAAAGCCAGATATTTCCTTCGGCATCAAGTTTCTCGCGATTTAACCAAAGATTTATAAAGGCTTCCTGAACAATTTCTTCGCTTTGTTCAACATCTTTTAAGAAACGGAAAGCCAGCCTGAATAGTTTTTCACTGCATAAGTCATAAATTTTTTCAAAAGCGCCTTGATCTCCCACAATCAGTCGCCGAATAGTATCGCTACCGAAATCCTTCTGCATCATTTTTAAATCAATTGGTTGTACAGTTAATTGGCTCCTACCCTAAAAACAATTCAATATCCGCCAACTCCGACTTGTTTTTGAAAGCCTTTTTGGTACTACGAATTATAATTGGTTGTTACGGTGTGGATTGGTAATCCCGACACTAATATAGAAATAATTGTTAAAACAACAATTATCACACTTTTTTTACAAATTATTTTTAACCGTTTGGATACAACGTATTACTTTCTCTCCAAGGATACAAAAAAGCCTTCCGGCTTGGCTACCGGGAAGCTAAACATATTGTTCTATTTGATCTGATTACTTTTTGGCCGATTCCAGATTAAGGCCTTAATGACAAACGCAGGGTGTTAGCCAGGGCGCTTTGCTGCTGCGTGGCCAGCAGGTAGGCCAGATCGATCCCGAGGGTTTTGTATTTAAAACCGGCGCCCATGGTAAACGACGTGTTTGGTTTAAATAATGGTTAGTTATTTATAAAACTAAGGTAACAACAATTTTATAAATTACTAATTTAATAGCGTGTGGTTTCTTTCATCAAGAAACGACGATTTACCCGGGAGTTAAAAAACTCCACAAAATGAGTATTTAACAGTTATTATATCGTCTTAATGTTATAAAATTCCAAACGACACCTTACCAGCATGCTCAATTTCAAATCCCTGTTCAGGTTATTTTGCTTCTTACTCTTATCATCTCCAGTTACTTCAAACGCCCAAAACATGGGTACTGACGAAAAAAAATCGATGGAGAAAGGCACATTTGCTGGCTTAAAAGGCGCCGGGCAAGGCGTTAGGGGGCCTGGTTCCAACCTGCCGCCTGAAAAAATGGAATGGTGGAAGGATCAAAAATTCGGCATGTTCATCCACTGGGGATTATACGCTATCCCCGCGACCGGTGAATGGACGATGTTTAATCAAAAAATATCCGCGGCTGAATATGCTAAACTGGCCGATCAGTTTAATCCTCAACATTTCAGCGCGGAAGCCTGGACTAAAGTAGCAAAAGAAGCGGGCATGAAATATATGGTGATGGTTACCCGGCATCATGATGGCTTTGCCTTATGGAACAGCCCCGGAAGCTATATGCATTTTGACAGCTGGGAAACCGCTGCGCATCGCGATTTTGTGAAAGCGTATACCGAAGCCTGCCGTAAAGCCGGGCTACATGTAGGGCTTTATTATTCGCCGATGGACTGGCGTTTTCCGGCTTATTTTGATCCGAAGGGATTACCTGAAAACGCTGCATTACTAAAAAAACAGGCTTACGATCAAGTTGAGGAGCTGATGAAGAACTATGGCAAAATAGATATCCTTTGGTACGATGGCGGCTGGCTGGCGCATAAGGGCAGTGATGCCGATGCCGCCTGGTTTTGGGAACCGCTAAAGCTGAATGCTATGGTACGGAGCTATCAACCGGATATTGTAATTAATCCACGCTCGGGTATGGTTGGGGATTTTCAAACCAATGAGGGTGGCGCTCCGGTTAAAGGGCCGATAATCCCCATTCCGTGGGAGAAATGCTTAAATCTGAATGGAGCCAGTTGGGGGTATAATAAAAAACAAGACCTGATGTCGCTTAAGCAGATTGTTGACATGCTGGTTAATACGGTTGATAGAGGCGGCAATATGTTATTGAACGTTGGGCCCAATCCTGACGGCGTTATCCCCCCGCAACATGTGCAGAGGCTTAAAGAAGTAGGTCAGTGGCTAAAGAAAAACGGCGAAAGTATCTATGCGACACGACCAGGCCCGTTTGAGCCAATTGATGATTATTACGGGGCGACACAAAAGGATGACAAAATATATATTCACCTGCTCAAGCTACCCAATGGGCAGACAGAAATTAAATTACCATCCGTTAATAAGCACATCGCCTCCTGTAAAATACTGGGCGGGCCTAGAGTTAAGTTTGTTCAGAAAAAAGACGGTATTATCCTCGATATTGACACCACAAAACTAAACCCTATTGTAACAACGTTTGCATTACAAACAAACTGAAGCCATACCGGCACTATTGCCGGCTTTAAATGGTATTCTCTGTTAGAGAGATAATACCGGCAACACACGAGGGTTACGGCTATCATTCACTATAAAGTTTGCAGCCATTTAAATTTTACTCTGCTAATACCGTGCCGCCATTTATGCTTCTGAGACCCTTACGCTGCAGCATCGCGGCAATCTGATCTACCATGCTGATGGAAGCTTCGATCTCATCCTTTCTGATCGCGACGCTTTCGATATTGAAGCCGAAAGGCACACAACGCTCTGTACAAAATGTGGTTAATTCGGCCGCGATATCCAGGCAAACCTGTACCGACCGTTGCAGCATATCTTCGCTGTTTTTAAGTTCTTCTTTCAGTTCTTCGGGGATATGGATACCGAGCCACTCCATAAAATGCAAGGTTTTTACCGAGCCACAAGCCGTGAGCGTAAAAATGATGGTAGGTGGCGCTATCTGTTGATCACGGCATGTTTTACAAAGATCATCGATTATCTTTTTGGCATACTCTACATTAAAAACACATTGCGATATAAAGTAGGATACGCCGCAGGCAACCTTATCCAATATTCGTTTATCTTCATCTTTCAGTACTTCATGCCTTTCGGGGATGGTAACAGCACCAATTACGGATGTGCTTTCATGTTTTTTCCAAAGCGCGTAGGCCTCGGGCAAACTTGTTTTTACCGGATAATCAGGCGCGGGTACCCCTACAAAAACCGGATAGAAATTGTGACGATGAAGCTCATCTAACCAATCTGAGAGCTCATCACCGGTAAACTTCCCCGCCGGACGGTAAATGATCTTAGGAACTTGTAAATCCTGAAGGTATTTACTGGCGAACTCAAAAGGGTCGAGCGCCTTTAAAAACGGGAACGGCCGCTCTTCCGAAGTACGTGCAGATTCATCCTGCACATCATATACAACAAGCGCGTCGATATCCAGTGGGATGATACGTGCAACTGTTTTTTCAGCAATTTGCGCGATCTTTTCTGAAGTCGTTTCTGATTTCGGAGGCGTGATCCCGTAAATAAGAATGCCGGACGAACCGGACTTAATCTTTTCTATAAACATAGCGCTGTGAAAATAAAAATTACAAGCGATATAGCCCATAGTTTATATAATTAATTCGGCGGGAAACTTCATGCACCCTTTTAAATATCACAATATTAAGATATTATTAAATCTACAGTGCCGGAATATTTTTTCAGGACATCTACAGGATTGAGTGCTTATCTTTCGCGTAAATTCAATCTATGAAAAAATTGATCCGTCTCGGCTTTGGCCTGCTTGCGTTACCCATATTATTGCATGCACAGCAACCCAAAGTGATCCACATGATACTGACCTCGGATGTGCATTTCGGCATATTCAAGAAAAAATTTCGTGGTGATACAACCGTGCCTTCATGGAAAATAAACCAGGCAGCAATTGCTCAGATGAATAAACTCCCTGATATGCAATTGCCGCATGACAAGGGCGTGGCAGCGGGGCAACTGATCGGTGATATAGACCGTCTGGTTATAACCGGCGACATAGCCAACCGGGAAGAACCACCCTATCAGTGCGCAACAATATCGTGGCAGCAATTTGTAGATACCTACGGAAGCCAATTACATACGGCGGCAAATAAACAGGAACCACAATTGCTGCTGGTGCCAGGCAATCATGATGTTTCGAACGCGATTGGCTATACCAAAAAGATGGAGCCGGCTACTGACCCAACTTCGCTGGTAAACATCTATAACCTGACGATGCACCCACCGGTGCCCTTAACCAACACCAACTATAATTACGCTAACAACAAAGTAAATTACAGCAAGGAAATTGGCGGCGCACATTGTATATTCCTCACCATCTGGCCTGATTCGGCCGAGCGCATCTGGATCGCTAAAGATCTGGAAAGCGTTTCGGCACAAACACCTGTTATCCTATTTACGCACGATCCACCCGAAGGTGATCCGAAACACTTCAGCAACCCGGCAGCACCGGGCAAGTTTGTAAAAGACAGCAAGTTTGAGAACATGGTGGCCGAAACGTACAAAGAAGGCCCTGCACCTCAAAAAGATGGCGACCACACTACCGACATTGAGCAACGCGGGTGGGTAAATTTTCTGAAGCGACATCCTAACATTAAAGCCTACTTCCACGGTCATGAAAACTGGAACGAATTTTACACCTATAAAGGCCCTGATAAAGATATTAATTTACCGGTTTTCAGGATCGATTCGCCCATGAAAGGAGAAGATTCTGCAAAAGATGAAACCAAATTGTCTTTTCAACTGATCAGCCTGGATCCGGTAAAAAAGATGCTGACCGTAAGGCAATGCCTTTGGAATACCCATCCCGGGCGTAAAGATCAGGAGATTAAATTTGGCGAAAGTAAAACTATCAGTTTAGCTATTTTATAGCGTTGGTTTATAGAGCTATTGGTAGCAATAAAACAATTTGAAGCATAAATTGATTATGTTATCTTATTATGCTTTATCATGCCACAATAGTTTATATCAATTAACTTACTAAACCATGCCTCAACTTACACCCGTACGGGCGGATATCGATCACCCTGGAAAACCTAAACGTTATTCGTCATCGCTGCGGCTTTGGCACTGGTTAAATGCGGTACTTATTACCGGTTCGCTGCTTACCGTACTGGTTAACTCAACCGTACTTAAAGCAAAAACCGCAACACCTTTAGTCATATCTGCCCTGGCTGATAAAAAGGTTGCCATTAACGATGATCAGGCCAGAAGTGTTGTGCGTAACCTGCGCGACCAGGTTTGGCTATGGCATACTTACATCGGGTATGTTGTGGCCGCTTTGTTTTTATTCAGATTGATACTTGAGTTTTTCCAGGTGGTGGATCAAAAGCTGATCCATAAGATCCGTAAAGCATACCAGCAATTTTTTATTACCAAACAGCAGCGTGAATTGGCAGGGCATGAGTTTTGGGTAAAAACCCTTTACGCGATATTTTATTTGTTGTTGTTCATCACGGTAGTTACCGGGCTCGACCTGGCTTTTGAAGATCGTATTACGGTACTAAGGAACTTTCATTTTATGAAAGACATACATGAGCTTAATATGTATTTCATACTGGTTTTTATTATCATTCACCTGGCCGGCGTTTTCCTGGCCGAGCGGCGCGATAAAGACAAAGGCATCATATCGGATATGATAAATGGAGGAAACAATTAGTTTCCGATGGTTTCGTAGCTAATCAATTTGTGGCAAAGGCAATTCGACAGGCGTAGTAGCACGGGTATAAAAATCTTTTGTCAAGTTATTAACAGCCTCGCGCATACTTTCGGTCTTTTTCTTCAGACCGGGGAAATTACTTACCGCCAGCAGATTGTCGTGCCAGTCGCCAATAGCAATTTGCACTTCTTCAAGATAATTTTCATTAACAGGTAAATCCAGTACATGACGAACCAGTGGCAAATCGTACAGCAACACTTTTAATCGTTTACGGCAGGCATGTAATGCATCATCATTAGTTGGATGCGCTAATTGCTTCTCGATCGCCCGCAGTTCGTTTTCGTAAAACAAGGTCAGATCAAGGTCGGCCACGGATATCAACGCTTTTCTTAATTTCTTTTTGCTTTGATTTAGCTTATCAAAGCGTTTCCGGGTATTGCGATGAAGATCTGTAGTAGCCCGTCGCATCGTCTTATGCTCGCCAACCAGATAACCCGGTGTGGCCTCAAAGCGCTTGCCCAGTTCTAAATGCAGGTAACTATCGCGAATAGCGCCACTTAATTTAAATGTTTTGCGTAAAGGACGAAGCGTACGGCCCAAATGCGGAGCAGGTGCAGCTTGTTCAACCAACCAAGCAATGGCCCGCAGTTTTTTAACACTCGTACGAAAACGGTGCAGCTTACTTTGCCGGCCTTTTTTAATAAAAGCCCTTAGCGAACGCTCTGCTGTATGATGCGTTTGTTTTACCTGTGCTTTAAGCTCGCTTTTATTCATTAAATAAGATAAGCATTTAAGCTTTGAATTGTTTTTGGCAAGATGTTGTAAACGAGATTATTTGATATATTTAAATAAAAAATATATGTTCCTTGTTACTCAACGTAAACCTGTCATCCATGTATGCCAAACCCAAAACAAAAAAAAGTGATCCGGCAGTAACGGACACCCAATCTGTGCAACACAAAGGCGTTTCGATGCCGGCAGTTCCGGTATTGCAGGAAGCAGTTGCGCAACGGGATGCCGTAGCCGAAAAGGAAACTGTACAGGCAAAATTTGAGACAAAGCAATTAAAAGAAGACGAAGAATCACCCCTACAAGGTAAATTTGAAACCACACAACTAAAAGAGGACGAACAACCTGTACAAGGTAAATTTGCAGCACGGGCCACAGCCCAACTGGAAGAAATTGCCACAACAAAACCCAACAATACCGGCCTGCCCGATCAGCTTAAAACAGGCGTTGAATCGTTGTCGGGCATGAGTATGGATCATGTAAAGGTACACTACAGCTCGGATAAACCATCGCAATTAAACGCTCATGCTTATGCGCAGGGCAGCGATATACACGTAGCCCCGGGGCAGGAAAAGCATTTGCCACATGAAGCCTGGCACATTGTACAACAAGCACAGGGGCGGGTTAGGCCAACTATGCAAATGAAGGGCAGCGTACCCGTTAACGATGATAAAAGTCTGGAACACGAGGCTGATGTAATGGGTAGCAAAGCAGCTACAGTTACAACGCCTGTAGGCCAGTTGAAAGAAAACAAGAGCAGCCCAAACGGGCAGGTGGCGCAGTTGGCAGGCACAAAGCCCAATCAGCCTACGGTTGATGGCCGTTTTAGGGTAAAATTATCTTCGGAGCGGGAAGAGTTTACCTACAGAAACAGGGCTGCTTTAGGGCTTGATGCCGTATTACCTCAGCATCACCGGATAAGGGGCAAAAAATATACAAGTGCCGGAAAAATAGAAGCGATAATGATTGACGGTGACGAGGCGTGGCGCTTCCTGAAAGAACCGATAGACGCGCCCGGATCAGACCAAAAGGTTTTATGTATAGATACCGTAGGTTGGGAAGATGAATCGGAAAAAGAGCAAAAGGATAAAAAATGTGTTCTGGATGTAAAAATAGGCACCTATACCAAAAGCGGCGAACAATTTGCACTGGAGGGCGCGGGTGCTTTTAAACGTTTCTTTAAAAAGATTGAGCATAATTTAAAAGATCTGAACCGCGACAGCCGGAAACTGGGCTATGATATCGACTCGGGCAACCTGACGGAGTTTTTAAAACTGGCTACTAACAAGCGTACATCTGCCCAGCTACATGCTGCAATGATCGCAGTGAGGAGCAGGTTATTGGCCATCAAGGCACGATTGGCAACCGCCCCGATAACATTTGTTGGCAGTAGTTTATTCCTGGTGTTTAACTTAACAAACCCACAGGCGAGCGATGTAAAACTCATTGATCCTGACCACCCTATAGTAACCGATCCCGGCGAATTACAAATGCCCGACCAATTGGTTAGGAGCAGTCAGTTTACAGGCGAAAGAAGCTGGGAAAACTATGTGCGAAAATGGAAAACAGGTTTTGGCACCGGTATGGATAAGTTTTTAGAATGGTTTGACAACCTGGCCGGAACCGGCGGTTAAGATGATTTAACCTAACACCGAAACAGCCATTTTGATAATATCATCAAAAACGCCCTTATCCTTAGTTGATTTGGCTGTTACCCGCATACCTTTAACCGTGTTAAAGGTGAAACGTGCAAGCGCGCGGGCATCCTGCATATTGGCAATTTCGCCGGTTTGCTGCCCTTTTTGGATCACTTTATAAAAAGCATCTTCAACCTGCTGGTCGTTCTGGCAGATCATCCGGTTAACCTGCTCATCATGCGGGGCAACTTCAACTTCGGCATTTACCAAAAAGCATCCCTTGCTGGCCTGGTCGCACAATAATTCGCCGGCTATGTATCCCAATAATTGTTCGATGATCTGTTTGGCAGGCAGATCACTATTCACCAAATCACATATTTTTCCGGCATTGTTGCTTTGATAACTCTCCAGCGCTTTGAGAAACAGGCTATGTTTATCGCCATAGGTGTCGTACAGGCTGGAGCGGCTAATACCCAGGTTATCCACCAGATCCTGCATCGACGTAGCATTGTACCCCTTCAACCAAAAAAGGTTGATGGCCTTGTTCAGCACCTCGTTTTCATTAAAATCCTTTGTCCTTGCCATAATTGCCGAAAGCTTTGCCCGGTTTAAAGGGCAAAGCTATTCAATATTAGTCAATTTATTAAGCCTGCACGGGCTTATCTGACACCACCACCGGCCAATAAGGTTTCACCGGTTAACCAATACGATTCTTCAGAAGCCAGGAATACAGCTAACGGAGCAATATCTTCGGGTTGACCGATACGGCCCAACGGGGCGGTACGGGCAGCTTCGGCGGCGAAATCGCTGCCGATAAAACCTGCAGCATGTGCGCCTTCAGTCTCGATCATGCCCGGGTTGATCGAGTTTACACGGATTTTTTTGGGGCCAAGCTCTTTAGCCAATACATGGGTTATCGAATCCACAGCGCCTTTAGTTGCGGTGTAGATAGCGCTACCTACCGGGGTAATGCTGCTTACTACCGAACCAATATTGATGATGCTGCCACCGTTGGGATTAAAGTTTTTCAAAGCGCCTTGTGTGGTGAGTAAAGTGCCCAACACATTGGTGTTAAATTGCGAGTGAAAATCCTCTTCGCTGATCTGCTCAATAGCGCCGAATTTGTACACGCCTGCATTATTTACCAGGATATCAACCGCGCCAAAAGCTTTGCCGGTTTCTTCGAACAAGCGGTCGATATCGGCTGTTTTTGATACATCGCCTTGCACCGCTATAGCCTTACCGCCATTGTTTACAATTTCTTCAACCACCTTTTCGGCTCCTGCTTTTGCAGAAGCATAGTTTACTACCACCAAAGCGCCTTCGGCTGCCAAACCTTTAGCTATACCTGCGCCAATACCTTTTGAAGCTCCTGTAACTACTGCTACTTTGTTTGCTAACTTTTTCATGTTTTATTTATTGATTTATTTTTTATTTTTGGAACAATCGTTCCGCAAACATATAGTATATTTGGAATGATCGTTCCAAATAAATTCAATAATGAATTTGGGATGACAATCGCCACGCTTTTGCGATGTTGTTACTATTGGAAAAAGGATAGCTACAGGATCGCATTTTGTTATATTTGAGCATTTCATGGTTAGTTTTATCCAATTTGGTATGACAGCAGAATCAGCAGCTATTGAGGCGAAGTTTTTAGAAGCAGCAGCATGGTACGGGCCTATCAACGAGGCCGAAGCATTGTTAAGCGTCAACCCCTGGCTGGCTAAAAACAGCATCCACACCGCGGCAATTTTGGGCGACTATGAAACGGTAACAGCATTTTTAGCACAAGATGCCACCAATGCAACAATCACCGCCAAGCCTTTTGATGCAAATGCTTTGGTTTACCTTTGTTTTTCTAAATACCTGGCTTACAAAAAACGACCCGAAGATGGTTTTCTGAAAGCGGCCACAGTTTTACTGGATGCCGGCGCCGACGCTAATTCAGGTTTCCAAAGTACGGGCGATTACCCTGATTTTGAAGGTGTGCTTTACGGCGCTGCAGGTGTGTTACAGAATGCGCCGCTTACTCAATTATTGCTAGACCGTGGCGCCGATCCGAACGACAACGAAGCCTGTTACCACTCGCCCGAAACCTGGGAGAACGACGCCATGAAAGCCATCGTAAATACAGGTAAATTAACGGCCAACAACCTATCGATGATGCTGATCCGCAAGCATGACTTTCACGATTACGAAGGCGCCAAATTTTTGCTGGAATACGGTGCCAACCCCAACCTGGAGTGGCGCCCGGGCTTCTACCCTATTCACCATGCGCTTTTAAGGGGCAACAGTCTCGCCATCATTGAGCTCTTGCTGGATCATGGAGCCAACCCGCACGTTAGCAACGGGCACCTTACGGCTACCGCCCACGCGGCTTGTCAGGGTCGTGCCGATGTGCTGCAAATGTTAAGGAACCGTGGCTTCAACCTCAATTTACATGGCCTTACCCAACTGATAGCCGCCTGTGCCGAAGATGATACAGGAGCCATGAACGCTATACTAAAGCAACAACCCGACCTGAAAGGCCAGATCAAACCTTATGGAGGCAACCTGCTTGCCCGGTTTGCCGCTAATGGTAACGCGGCAGGCATTGGCCATCTGCTCGATCTGGGTTTAGATGTAAATACTCCTTTTGCCCAGGGCGATGGTTACTGGGTAATACCTCAAAACAGCCTGGCCATACATATAGCAGCCTGGCGGGGCTTTCCCGAAGTAGTTAGGTTGCTGATAGTACGCGGGGCGACGGTTGACGAACCGGATGCAAACGGTAATACCCCCCTAATGCTTGCAGTACGCGCCTGCGTGGATTCGTACTGGACCGTTCGCCGCTCACCCGACTCGGTTAAGGCGCTGTTGGATGCAGGCGCCGATGCAGGCAAGATCAGCTTGCCGACGGGCTATGACGAGATTGATCAGCTTTTGAGCGAGCCACAGAATAAATAAACGTTCATTCGTTATCATTTTTGCAGCAATTTGAAAAGAACTCATGGGTATTTATGGGTATTTCCAGGTTAAGTATAAAATGTATAATTATCAAATTCATAATCTCAAATAAGCCATCTGCGGATTAAGTTTATTATACCATATCAAATAAGCTTTACCCTCAATAATTTGCTTCTTACCCTCTGGCAAATACTGCCAGCGTTTGTATAAATTACCATCCACCTGATATGAAAACTGTACCCTACCTTTGTTAAAAAAATCAGTTTTTATGTTTTTTGAATAAGTTCTTACAAACTTAGTGGTATCATAAATGGGGGTATAGTAGTCAACCGCAATTGCTGTAACATCAGTGCTATCGTAACGTATTTTATATTGTTCGCCTCTTACCAATCCGTCAAAAGGTTTATTATCCAAACCGGTATATCGTTTGCCCGAAACGTAATATTCAAACTCATAGCTTTTGTGCCATATCTCTATCAATTTTCCGGTAGCAGGCAAGCCACGTTGCCACACCATATTTTCTTTATGAACAGCAGCGTAAATAATCAGGACTAATATTGTCGTTGGTATCAACAATTTGATCCACTTTTTTCCTTGCCCGGCCATTTTTTTATAGCGTAATACTGTTAGGTTAGCCACAGGGTTCCAATTACTAATTTAACAATCATTTTTTACGCCGTTGTTGGTTACCTTCAACAACTCCTTCGGTTGCCATTCTTACACCAAATCGCTCAAAAACATGGGTAATTATGGGTATTTCAGGTCAGGTATCAATGTCAATTATCAAATTGTTAATCGTCTGAGCTTCTCGCCACATACAATATAAGCATTTTTAGCCACATTGTAAAACTTAACACACAACAAGGCACTTTAAAAAAATTTAACCATTTTTAAGAATGAAAAATTATATGCTCGTGCTGATCTTCGGTTTGTTGTGCGGAACCCTACTGGCACATCCGGCTGCCGATACCTCAATTCTCCGTACCGATACCATTAAAAAAGGTAAGCTTACACTCACCTTTATCAACCAGTCCCCAACCCTAAGCCTGGTTACCAAACAACGGCTGGTAGATGCTTTTTTTAAAGTTTATCCCCAGGAAATGAAGGAATATAATAAAGAATCGTTGCGCGAGGTTACTTTTATTATCGATACCAGCTATAAAGGTGTTGCCGCTACCGGCCACGGCGTAGTACATTTTAATCCTGAGTGGTTTGTAAAACATCCCGAAGATATTGACGTGGTTACCCACGAGGTAATGCATATTGTTCAAAATTATGGCGATAAAGGTGGCCCGGGTTGGCTTACCGAAGGCATTGCCGACTATGCCCGTAACCAGTTCGGTATCAACAACGGCCCGGCTGGCTGGAGCCTCCCGGCATTTAAGCCTACCCAAAGCTATACCAACGCTTACCGCGTAACCGCCCGTTTTTTGGTTTGGCTGGAGAAGAACAAGAAAAAAGGCATCGTTAAAAAACTGGATAAACACATGCGCCAGGGCACCTACAAGCCCGAACTGTGGGTTAAGTATACCGGCAGTACCCTGGATGCGCTTTGGCAGCAATACAGCCAAAACCCGGTTATTTGATCATACATGAACGACGACGGATGCATTGGAAGCATTGGGGCTGTGCGATTCCCTCCCACGGGGAGGGTGCAGGGAGGGAATTTTGATCGGCTTCCATGTCTAATCATAGCTATTATCTTCTCAAGAAAGGAGTCTTGATGTTCAGGGAATGTTGATCCGTACTATTTAAAACAAAACCAGCAGAAATGCTCTTTTAACGTAACGTTAATTGATTTCTCCATGTCGCTCAACCCTTACCTTATTAAAGCGCTTTTCTCTAAAACATCTGTCATAGTTTTGCTGCTGTGCCTGCTATTTGTCTGCTCTGAAGCGCAAACCCCGTTCGACATTCCGCAACTAAAGGCAGATACCACACGCAGGGCCCGCAGGCAGCATAACCGTGCATCGTTCCAGTACAAAAATTTCGGGCGTGCATATCTCGAATTAGGATTAATGGAGGTATTACCCTGGACCTGGGATCGCTATCTAAAAAATGCGGATTATGCTAAAATATCCTTTAAAACCTTAGCGCAACATTTAAACCCGAATAGTTGGGCTTTTGATGATGATAACTTTCAAACCAATCAGTTCGGCCACCCTTATCATGGCAGCTATTTTTTCAATACATTCCGCACCAACGGTTTCAGTTTCTGGCAGTCGGTGCCGGCTGTGGCTGCAGGTAGTTATATTTGGGAAACCGCTGCCGAAAACCAGGCCCCTGCCCCAAACGATTTTGTCAACACTACTTTTGGCGGTATAGTGTTGGGCGAGATGACCTATCGCTTATCCAACAGGATCATCAATAACCGTACACGGGGGCTTAAACGGCAGGTCAATGAGGTAATTGCGCTCTTGATCGACCCCGTTAACGGCCTCAACCGCATTATCGACGGTAAATGGGGCAAGGTAATGAACAATGCGCCCGATTACGACTCATCAAAAGTAGTGGCCGAGTTTGATCTGGGCCTCCGGCAGTTTGGCACCGATGGATCAGGCCTTTTCAACAGCAATCACTACGGCTGGTATAGTCATATCAAAATGCAGTATGGCAGTCCGTATATCAACTTTAAAAAGCCTTTTACCAATATTGCCATCAATGCCGAATTTGGGAAAGATGATAGCTCGAAGGTTAACGTAGTATCGGTTTACGGATCGCTCACCGGTTGGAAGATCTATACAGACAGAGTAAAAAATTTGGCCGTTTTATCTGCAAATTACGATTATATCCGCAACGTGGCTTTTTTTTACGGCGCACAAAGCGTAAAGATGAATTTGTATACTACAGATACCTTATCAAAAAAGCTAATTCTTAGCTCGTCACTAGGTGCCGGGCCGGTGCTTTTGGCGGCCATACCCGATGCTTATTTACGCGATAATAATCGTAATTATGATTACGGGCCCGGATTTGCCTTTAACGCCGGTGGCGGGATAGCTATCATAAACAGGGTGTTTTTTAACGTTAACTATCGCGGCGGCTGGATGCATACCATCAACGGTAACCCTTCCCATTATTTTTTACAGGCTTACACCAACGAGTTGGCCGTTCGGATAGTAAAACGCTTCCTGATAGGCGCCGAAGCCGGAAAATTTAACCTGCACGGCGAGTTTAAAAATTATGCTGATGTAGATAAAACTTACCCTTACATCCACCTCTCGGTACGGTATACAACCAGCCTGTAAACTATTATTAGGCGAATAACACCTTTTACCTAAATATTTCAGCCACTGCCGTTTATTTATCAAAAAAATCTTCATTACTTTGAATGATATATAACTGACCGACATCATGACCATTAACAGACCGCGCAACCTATTCTGGTGCGCAACCCTGCTTTTATCCGTTTGCCAATTAGCGGCTAACGCGCAACAACCTAAACCCAACGACCCGCTGATGAATATCTATCGCGCTACCGCGACCAAGATCAACGACCTGGTGCATACCAAACTGGCCGTACGTTTCGATTATAAAAAACGCTACCTGTACGGCAAGGAGTGGATAACTTTAAAACCGCACGCCTATCCTACTGATTCGCTCCGTTTGGATGCAAAGGGTATGGATATTCATAACATCTCCATCGTAAAAGCAGGTAAAAATTATCCTTTAAAATTTACTTGCGATAGCCTGAGCCTGGCCATCAACCTGGATAAAAAATACGCCCCTAACGAAAGCTATACCATTTACATCGATTATACCTCGAAACCTGACGAACTGAAGGCACAGGGCAGCGCGGCTATAAACGATGCCAAAGGTTTGTATTTTATCAACCCGGACGGTACTGATAAAGAAAAGCCAATCCAGATATGGACGCAGGGCGAAACCGAATCATCATCGGCCTGGTTCCCTACCATTGATAAGCCTAACCAGAAAACCACCGAAGAGATAGCCATGACGGTGCCTGCCAAATACGTTACGCTATCCAACGGTAAACTGGTATCGCAAAAACCCGCCGGTAACGGCCTGCGCACTGATACCTGGAAAATGGATCTGCCGCATTCGCCATACCTGTTTATGATGGCCGTGGGCGATTTTAAAATTTATAAAGATAAATGGCACAATAAGGAGGTAAGCTATTACCTCGAACCTAAATATGCCCCTTACGCCAAAGATATCTTCGGCTTTACGCCCGAGGTGATGACTTTTTACTCAAACATACTGGGTGTTGAGTATCCCTGGAACAAATACTCGCAGATTGTGGTGCGCGATTATGTGAGCGGCGCCATGGAAAACACCACAGCCACCCTGCACGGCCAGCAAGTGCAGGCAACCCGCCACGAACTGGTTGACGGCAAACCCGAAAGCGAGACTGATATTGTGCACGAGCTTTTTCACCAATGGTTTGGCGATTACGTAACTACCGAAAGCTGGAGCAATATTACCGTTAACGAATCCTTCGCCGATTTGAGCGAAACCCTTTGGGCCGAATACAAACACGGCAAAGATGCCGGCGACGAGGTGAACTACCTTGCCATGCAGCAATACCTGCGTAACCCGGCCAACAAAACCAAAAACCTGGTACGTTTTTATTACCACGATAAAGAAGATCTTTTCGACCTGGTTACCTACCAAAAAGGCGGTCGCATTTTAAACATGCTGCGCAATTACCTGGGTAACGATGTATTTTACAAAGGCCTGCATATCTACCTAACACAAAATGCATTCAGCAATGGCGAAGCTCAGCAACTGCGCCTCGCCCTCGAGCAAGCCAGCGGGCGGGACCTGAACTGGTATTTTAACCAATGGTACTATGGCCCGGGTCATCCCGAACTTAAAATTGATTACAAGTGGGACGCGGCCAGCCATACCCAAACCGTTTACGTGCAGCAAACACAGCAAGCCAATGCCTTTATCTTACCTATAGCCGTTGATATTTACGCTGACGGTAAAAAAACACGACACAAAGTTTGGCTGCGCAACCGTGCCGATACACTGAACTTTACTGTTGATGCTAAGCCCGACCTGGTAAATGTTGACGGCGACAAGATTTTGCTCTGCCAAAAAACCGATAATAAAACGCTGGAAGAATACAATTTCCAATACGCGAACGCGCCGTTGTTCCTGGATCGTTTAGAAGCCATCAATATGGCTGCCACTCACCAGGATAACGATGGTGCGCAAAAAGTAATGCTGGCCGCCTTGCGCGATAAGTACCACAGCCTGCGTATCAAAGCCATCAACACCATCAACCTCAGCAATGCTGATATACGTAGCGCTGCAGTGCCAATTTTAACCGAGCTCGTAAAAAGCGATCCGAAAACATTGGTCAGGGCGGCAGCTGTCAACGCGCTCATCAAACTGAACGATGCCAACAATGTACCTTTGTTTAAATCGGCTATTAACAGCCCGTCGTACGCGGTGCAGGGCGCAGCGCTTAATGGCATAGCTGCTTTTGAGCCTCAAAGCGCGCTTAAGATCGCCAAAAACCTGCAAGCTGATAATGGCGGCGCTTTAACCACAGCTATTACCAAATTGTACATGACAAGCGGCAGCGAAGCTGAGTTTCCGTTCATTGCCAACAGTTTCAGGAATGCCAGCGTTCAGCAAAAATTCAATATGATACCCGATTATATAAAGCTGCTGGTTAAAATGAATAACCCTAAACTAATTACCGAAGGCGTTACCGACCTGAAAGAAACCGGTATACGTTATAAGGTTTATGGCGCAGCTACCTATATCGGCGGCCAGTTTGAGGGCCTGCGCACACAAAAAGAAGAACAAGCTAAATCCGCCACCGGCACACAACAACAGCAATTACAGCAATTGGTTAAATACATCGGCGAATGTATTGATGAGTTGGGTAAGAAATAAGGTTTGATGAGCAGATAATGTGATTTTTTATCAGCCTGGGGGTTAATCTCCAGGGCTTTTTGTTTTGCTTATTTGCGTTAGGGATGGGAGCGGATACCGGCCAAGTGGCTAATGCCTGTGTAGTATAAGCGTACAGCCCGGCCGTAGGCAACGCCCTGATTTGATTTGAAAAGTAAAAATTCAAAAATCGAAAATAATCCAAATTCTTCAATAGAACTTTCCATCAGTCATTGCAAGGGACGAAGCAATCACCAACTTGAAGAGACACTTGCATAGCTTAACCTGCCTGTTTGGGATTGCTTCACTATCGTTCGCAATGACGCTTAATAAATACCCTCAATAAAAATCCTTATTCAGCAACTTTTCCAACTCAGCAAAACTGATATTCATTTTTACGCGGCCGTGGCGGGCGTAGGATATTTCGCCGGTTTCTTCGGAGATGATGAGCGCGGTGGCGTCGTTGGCTTCAGATACGCCGATACCTGCCCGATGGCGTAAACCAAACTGCGGCGGCAGGTCGGTATTATCTGTCAGCGGCAAAATACAGCTGGCCGATTTGATCTTGTTTTCGGCAATTACTACGGCGCCATCATGCAGCGGGCTGTTCTTTTGAAAGATACTTTCTAACAAACGTTTAGATATTTTAGCATCAACTACTTCGCAGCTGTTCTGGTAAAACTGTTCGTCGTAATACTTGGCAAACACGATCAGCGCGCCGGTACGACTCTGCTTCATACTTTTGCAGGCATCGATGATAGGTTTTATACGGGCAAGGTTATTACGCTCATCGTCGGCCTTGCCAAAAAAATAGCGCCACCAGGCCTTGTTACGCTGTAGTGAAGCATTTTTACCCACCAATAGCAAAAACCGCCGTATCTCCTGCTGAAAAACAATGATCAGTGCCAGGATTCCTACATTCATAAAGTTTTCTAGAATGTGGGTCAACAGCGGCATTTTGAGCGCACGAACTACAAAGTATAAAATACAGATGAGCGCCGCGCCGATAAAGATATTGGCGGCAATGGTACCCCTTATGAGGTTATACAACTGGTAAATGATGATGGCTACGATGATGATATCCAATACATCGAAAAACCGGAACTTGAACTGGTGTAGATCGATCAACAGCATTGTCACGAAGTTAATTAAGTATATTGGATATCAGATGGCCGACGACGGATTTTTTATTACGGAACTGCTTACTTATTCCGCTCGGTAGTATAACGCACTAATTGCTCCAGCGAACGGCGCGATTCGCTCTCAGGGAAAGTATTCAATATCTCAAAGGCATCATCCTGATAAATTTTCATCTGGCTTTCGGCATATTGCAGGCCGCCGGTTTCCTGCACAAACCTGATGATCTCTGCTATCTTATCAGCCTCCTCGTTATGATTTTTCACCAGGTTGATGATGCGGCGCTTTTCAGATTTGGTAGTATGGTTTAAAGCGTAGATCAGCGGTAGCGTGATCTTCTTCTCCTTGATATCGATACCCAAAGGTTTGCCTACATCATCGGTACCAAAATCAAACATGTCATCTTTGATCTGGAAAGCGATGCCGATCTTCTCGCCAAATAGGCGCATTTTTTCAACCGTAACTTCATCAGCCCCCGCCGATGCCGCCCCGCAGGCACAGCACGACGCGATGAGTGACGCCGTTTTTTGCCGGATCACATCGTAATACACCGGCTCGTCGATATCCATACGGCGCACCTTCTCAATTTGTAGGAGCTCGCCTTCGCTCATTTGCCTAACGGCTTCGGATACGATGCGCAACAGTTTAAAATCATTATTTTCGATAGAAAGCAGCAAGCCTTTTGATAGCAGGAAATCGCCCACCAAAACGGCTATCTTATTTTTCCATAAAGCGTTGATGGAGAAAAAACCACGGCGCTGGTACGAGTTATCCACCACGTCATCGTGCACCAGGGTGGCTGTGTGCAAAAGCTCAACCAAAGCCGCGCCACGATGGGTAGATTCGTTAATGCCGCCGCAAACGCTGGCCGACAAAAACACGAACATGGGCCTTATCTGCTTGCCCTTACGCTTTACAATGTAATGGGTAATACGGTCCAATAAAGGTACCTTGCTTTGCATCGAGGCCTTGAACTTTTCCTCAAATACATCAATTTCGGCGGCTATGGGTTTCTTTATGTCGTCGATGCCCGGCATGCAAACAAATTATCTATACGGCCTTTTTATGAGGCCAATCAGTCGCAAACATAAACTAAAAAAATAAAAGTAGCGGTATTTGCATCCGTTAAGCGGTTCTTAATTTCAACAATATTACTATTAACTATACAATTCGCTTTTAAAACGCTTTGCCAATAAACCCGTGGCTTTATTAATATCGATATCCGCTACGATAACTCCGGTTTCGCCGTAAGGCTGATACGCCAGGCATGTACCGTCCGGTGCGATAACGGAGCTTGCCGATTCGGGATAGCGCGACCCGTAGTTTGAACTGGCAAAATAAATCGTGTTTTCCATCGCCCGCATCATCATCGCCTTTTCGTAATAGGGGTTATCCCGATGTCCCCATTCTGTAAGCCTCACACCGTCGGTATTGCTACCCGTAAAATGCGGATGGAAAACGATAGCGGCCTCGTTCCGGGCGGCCCAGCGTACTGATTCCGGGTAACGAAAACCTTCATGACAGATGGTGATCCCGAATTTCAAACCCTCAACTTCAAAAAGCCGGCGTTCGGTTCCGGCAATCCAGATATTATCTTCGGTTGGGTCAAGCTGGTTTTTGGTTTGATAGCCCAGTACTTCGCCTGCGGTGGATATCACAAAAGCAACGTTTAATAACTGATCGCCCCCGTACCAATCCATCGGCACAATGATGGCAATATTGTTTTGCGCCGCGATGGTGCAAACGCTTTGCAATGCGGCGCGTAATTTTTCGGGCGTGCGATCGGCAGCAGGATAGTCCATACCCGGATAACCCGGCAGGTACGATTCGGGAAAACAAACGATACGCGCACCCTGTGCTACGGCATCTTTTACCAATATTTCGAGTTGATATACACCATCATCAATTGATTTTGGGAAAGGCGGCGAGGCAACGGCAATTTTCATGATGCACTAAAAATAACGATAATATACTTTATGCGGTATGTGGTTCAGATTGTAGTGGAAATATTTTATTTTTAGATAAATAACATGAAGGATACAACTGATCAGCATTGGTTTGCCCGGTACAGGCAGGTGATATTATACGGCATTGCTATGGCCGTATTGATTTTTTTGCTGAAATGGGTTGAATACCGTTTCGTGGTACTCGATTATGCGCTCGAAACCTATATGGGTATTTTAGCCGTGTTTTTTACGGCACTGGGTATATGGCTGGCCATTAAACTCAGCAAGCCCAAAGTGCAGACTATCGTAGTTGAAAAGCCTGTTTATGTTACTGACACGGAAGATTTTTTAATAAACCAGGAAGAATTGGATAAGCTCAACATCAGCCGCCGTGAGTTAGAGGTATTACAACTGATGGCCGAAGGCCTGAGCAACCAGGAAATCTCTGAACGCTTATTTGTATCGCTTAACACTATCAAAACGCACTCGCAAAAACTATTCGAGAAAATGGAGGTAAAGCGTCGTACCCAGGCCGTCGAAATGGCTAAAAGGCTGGGCATTATTCCTTAGCCTTGAGTCAATAGTCCTGAGCCCGGAGTTTTTTTGACTCTCGACTTAAGACTCCGGACTCACGACTAATCTCATACTTTGGTATTAATTTGAGGCTGATCGTTCAAAATCACCCGAAAGTATGAGCGGAAACTCATTTGGCCAAGGCAATTTTGTGCTCTTAAACCATAAAAATCAAACGTCATGAAAAAAACTGTATTTGTTTTTGGATCAATATCCAGCGTGGTACTTATTCTATGGATAGCTATTTTTGCCACACTTTGCTATCGCAATCCCAACTTTGAGGGTAGTATGCTGCTTGGCTACAGTGCTATGCTGGTAGCATTCTCATTTATTTTTGTCGGAACAAAAAACTTTAGGGATAATTATAACAATGGTTTTATCACGTTCGGCAAGGCTTTCCAGGTCGGTCTGTATATCGCGCTTATCGGTTCGAGCGCTTACGTGTTAGCATGGCTAATTGATTATTATGTATTTGTACCCGATTTTATGGACAAATACGTAGCGCACACTATTGCAAAAGCTACAGCACGGGGTGCCAGCACTGCCGAATTGGCAAAACTTAAAGAAGAGATGGCATTTGACGCCAAGATATATAAAAATCCACTGGGGGTGATTTTATTTACCTATATAGAAGTGTTGCCCGTAGGTTTGGTTATTGCGCTGATAACCGCACTGATATTAAAACGCAAGCCACAGTCGGCGACAGTGTCAGCTTAACATCCCCGCAAAAGCAATAAATATTGATGATCAGCAACTTTAACAGGTAGCTTATCCGTATAATACCGGAGAGTTACCTGTTAAACTTAAACCTGCCTTTATGAAAATCAATTTTGCTGTTATAGCCATTGCGCTGATGTTTTCGTCTTGCGGGCACCATGAGACAAAACCTACCGTTATTTCGCTTACTTACACCCAGGCCGATATTCAGAAACAGTTTGATACCCTGTATAATCACCAACAATTTAAGCCTGGTATATACAGCGGCTTGATAGAACAGGCTTTAGCGGGCTGCCATCCGGATAGCACCAGTGTCGATACTATTGTACAGGATGTGTTCTCGAGCATGTACCTCAACCAAAAGTCGGGCGTATACGATTGTATTACCAATACCACATTCAAATTCCGCGATGGGACAATTTCGGCAGCCGGAGTATTTAATTTAACGCCCGGCGATACCATCGCACCCAACCATAACTTCCCAATTACCGGTGGCAGCGCCGCTTACCGCGATATTTTTGGCACGTATACCCGTCAATATAAAAACGGGGTATACTATGTGAAGTTGAAATATTATAAACCCGATCGATAGAGGATTAAAATGTGTATGTTTAGATGATCTTCACTAAGTCATCTATGAGGTATACTCGTTTTGTTTTGCTGATATTATTAGTTTCGTGCGGACAGCAGCGAAAAAAAGGCCCGGATTCGCGACCACGTAATCTGCTGATACCTGGTATTATCAATAAGGTTGTAGCCAAACAACACCAACAGCTAATTCCTGGATCGGGCGATTTTAATTCATATAAAGAGTATCTGGCTAACTTAAGCGATAGCGATGCCGCCGCTATTCCATTCGCGCTCGATTATATTAAAACCTGTCTTCCGGCAAATTTACCCCAGAGGGATTCTGTTTTCTACTTGTTCAATTTAAAGTTTTTTAAAGTAGCAAACCCCATCAGCGAAGAGCTGTATACTCAATATGCTACTGTACTTAAGCAAATAGAGAATGAGCCTAAGGCTCCTCGCCCGAAAGCGTTTATAGACAATTTAAAAGCCTGTGGCATTGGCGTGTTCTCTACCGAAGGTAATTATTACCTGGACGTATCATCGGATTACTTTTACAAGAATTTTAAAGGCCGTGTTTCAGATGGCGTACGCACTTTCCTATACATCCGTAAGCGTGAAATGGCCGAAGGTTTTTCGGAAGATGCCGGGTTATTGATCAGTTTTAATGCGTTGTACGGGCGGGTAAAACAATGGGATAAGTTCTTGAACGATTACCCCAACACACTTTATACCCCATCAGCAACTGATTATTACAATTCGTACCTGCGGGTTTTAATGACCGGAATGGATAACTCACGGACATTTGATGATATAGACAGCACTTTGATGCCAGAAGTAAAAAGCATCTATCGAAAAGCCATCCATGAAGACAAAAATTCAAGGACGTCAAAAATCATTTCTTCTTATTACGATTTTTTAGCAAGACATAATTTTAAGTATGACGATAGCGTAGATGTTTTTTTGAAACAACACGGCCTTTCAACCATGATTGGCATACAGCCAGACACACGGTAACCTACTCCGCCAAAAACTCATCCACTAATATCGATGTTATCTCAGGCTGCCTGCTGCCGGGTTTAACAGTACATATGTCACCAAGCATAGTGCCGTGGTAACCGGGCAGCACCACCAATTGCGCATTAGGTAATAACCTGCTTAGTTTTAAAACTTCTTCGGTTCTAATCACATCTTTATCAGCAACCATAAACAGCGCAGGCATGGTAATAGCCTTTAATTCCTCTTCGCTGAAATCTTCAAAAGCTATCCGGCGCGCCCTGTCTTTATTAAACATGTTGATTAGCTTATCCGCATCATTGTTCACCCGCATAAAACCATCTTTCAGCGGTTGCGGCATATCGGCAAAGGTTGCCTTCTCCATTCCTTCAAAAAAGCCATCGATCATGCCTGCCCTGCTATAGTTTGATGATACTACGATGATCCTGTTGATCAGTTGCGGGTGCCTGATGGCGATCTGCAAAGTTGTACAACCGCCATCGCTAAAACCGAGGACATTAGCGTTCTTTACACCCAAATGTTTTAATAACGCAGCCACATCATCCGCATCTTGCTGGAACGACTCAGGCTGATCCCTATCGCCGGTGCGGCCATGTGCTTGCAATTCAACAGCGATCACTTTATGTTTTTGCACAAAGAAAGGCAGAATGTGGCTGAATACGGTTTCGATGGTTGAGCCGCCACCGTGTATCAGTACCAGCGGAACTTCGCCATCGCCATAAACCTCATAATACATATCGATGCCGTTTACCGGTGCATAGCCTGCAATTTTTTCCATGTCTGAGTTTATTGTTAAACTGTTTTGTGATTATGAAGATAAACAGTATTTGCTTGCAGATATAAATGCAAATATTTACTTGCACAAATTTAGCCTGATTATTTACTCTTCGTATTGTTCGGAAAACTTATACCCGGACCAAAAAAGCAATCGTTTTCGATGATTTTGCCGTCTTTAAATTTGAAATATTCGGTATTTCTAAATATGTGGCCATCGTTCGTCCATCCATTGTAGGTAACAAAGGCATCATCATCACCCATAACTATCTTTTCCAGATCAAACTTTTTGGTGTTCTGGCAATTTGGCCAACATCTGCCTTGGTAGGTTTTTAGGTCGATATGGTTATCGTTAGGGCTGCTAAAGGTAAACGCCGGACTTAAAATAGAGCTCAACTGCCCCCAATCCTTTCTCTCGTAAGCTTCATAATATCCTCTCATGAGTTTTTGATTACCTGAAGAACTGCCACAACTGCTGATGGCGAGCAAGAGCCCTGGCAAGCAAATTAATGTGCTTAGTTTTGACATAGCTTTCATATGCATCATAATTGGTTTTGTAAGTTATAAAGCTCGGTAACTAAACGTTAACAACCACGGTGTATTTGCGCCAAATTAGTGGGTTAAATACGACATGGGTAATAACCTTGCTTAAATTGCCCGGGAATATTTTGCTAAATTTGATCATCCGTATAAACCTTAAATCTTTATTACCATGAAAACCAGTACTCACCACCGAACCGAAAAAAAACAATGGACTCCCCTGGAGTTACACATTATAAGCAAAGGTGGTGTTGCTTCCGGTACACACAATGCCGCTCATGAGGGCACATTGGTAAAAACTTATTCAGGGGGCAATACTTTTTATAAGAATGCAGCCAGCAGTCTTTTTAATGTCCATGTTTTCCCGTTGGCATTCTTCGAATCATAGGCCGGGGATAACACGCATTATTAAACGTCGGCCATGGTTTGATAATATCACGCCGGGCCATTCATGAGCAAGCATTTACCTGCACCATATATCGGATATATTTTTGCCGACACTTTATTTTCTTTTTCCTTAAAAATGTCAATCAGACAATTTATATTTACTCTGCCAATAAAACCAATCGTAATGAATAAACTGATCTGTTTCCTTTTTTCGGGAATACTTGTCTGTAATATAGCTCTGGCACAACAGCCTGAACAACCCAACCTGGCGGTTATTGCAACTACCAGCGGTTCAGGCGGTGGCCTTTCCAAATTAAATGATGGCATGATGCCCGCAAACAACAACCGGATACCCACCAGCAACCGCAGGCAAGCGCCGCGCTTACGCACCCAGTGGGTACAATACAGCTGGAAACAGCCTGTAGCTATAAAAGAAATAGCTTTGTACTGGCACAACTTTGGCGGTAGCGTACCGCTGCCCCTGGCCTATCGCATACAATACTGGGATGGCAATGCCTTTGTACCGGTAAAAAACACACAAGGCCTGGGCCTGGTGAATGATCAGCTTAACAAAACCACTTTTGACGAAATAAAGACCAATCGTTTACGATTGGAGATCGACTCAGCCGACAGGCAGGTTACGCCTTTGCAGGAGTGGATAGTTTACCAAATCTCGGGCACCACCTATGCACCAGTAGTTGAGGCTGGTATCGACCGTGATGTGATGCTCGATGGCAAAACTTATCTTTCGGGTATTATCAAATCATCCACACCTGTGCAGCAGATCAACTGGGCAAAAGCATCGGGACCGGGTACGGTAGCTTTTAGTAACGGGCACAATAAAAACGGAACGGCTACTTTTTCGGTTCCGGGCAATTATGTGCTTTCGCTAAGCGCGGGAACAGGTGATCAAACCTCCACATCAACCCTTAAAGTAAAAGTAGTCTCCCCGCCACCGGCTAAACGCCTGGATGTGGTATACACCCGTCGCTATAAAATCGATAGTAAATTGTGGAACGACCGCGCTAAGGCGATGATCGTTAACTGGATACCCTTCTGCGTGGCCCAATGCGAGCGTACCGACCTTACCACCGGCGAGGGCGGCATAGATAATTTTATCGAAGCCGGCAAGGCTTTGCACGGCAAACCACATGGCAAACACAAAGGCTATGTATTTTCTAACGCCTGGGTACATCAAACCGTCGAAGCCATGTGCGAGGCCCTGATGGTTGATCCGCAAGGCGATCCCGATATCATTGCCGCGCAACAAAAAATGCAGCAAACGCTGGATCGTTGGATACCCATCATTTTAAACGCCCAAGAACCCGACGGTTACCTGCAAACCGCATGGACGCTGCGCGATAGCAGTCGCTGGCACGAGCGCTGGTCGGCTAAAGAGAGTCGTGGCAACCACGAAGGTTATACGGCAGGATATTTTATTGAATCGGCTATTAACCATTATACACTCACCGATGGTAAAGATAAACGTCTGTACAATGCAGCAAAAAAACTGGCCGACTGCTGGGTAACTAACATTGGGCCGGGTAAAAAAGTCTGGTACGATGGCCACCAGGAAATGGAACAGGCATTGGTGCGCTTCGGCCGTTTTGTAAACGATATGGAAGGGCACCAAAGCCATGGCGATAGCTATATCAGGCTTGCCAAATTTTTGCTGGATAACCGCGGCGGCGGCAGCGAGTACGATCAAAGTCATGTACCTGTGCAACAGCAATACGAAGCTGTGGGACATGCCGTACGTGCTACCTATAACTACTCGGGTATGGCTGATGTAGCCGCCGAGACAGGGGACGTGGATTACCAAAGCGCGGTAATGTCGTTATGGGATAACATGGTGAACAAGAAATATTACATTACTGGTGGCATAGGCAGCGGCGAAACTTCGGAAGGTTTTGGGCCGAACTTCTCGCTACGCAATAATGCTTATTGTGAATCGTGCTCGAGCTGTGGTCTTATCTTTTTCGAATATAAAATGAACATCGCCTATCACGATGCCAAATACGCCGACCTGTACGAAGAAACCATGTACAATGCTTTGCTGGGCTCGTTATCGCTGGATGGTAAGGATTTTACCTATACCAACGCCCTGGCAACCTCGCAACCCCGTTACGAATGGCATGTGTGCCCCTGCTGTGTAGGCAACATTCCGCGCACCTTGCTGATGATGCCTACCTGGACATATGTTCGCGGCGACAACGGCCTGTACGTTAACCTTTTTGTAGGCAGCACTATTAAAGTGGATAAAGTTGTCGGTACCGATGTAGAGATGGTGCAAAAAACAGATTATCCCTGGAGTGGTAAGGTAAATATCACTGTAAATCCTGATCAGAGCAAAGAGTTTACCGTTTATGTGCGGATACCTAACCGTGCTACCAGCGCCTTATACAGCGCATTGCCACAGGTACAGGGGCTTAAATCGATAACGGTAAATGGCAAACCCGTTACTCCAAAGATAAATAACGGATATGCAGCGATCAAAAGAGTATGGAAAAAAGGCGACCATATCGACATTGAACTACCCATGGAAATTCAGCGTGTAACTGCTGATGAGCATATCGCGGCAGACAGAGGTATGATCGCCCTGCGTTTTGGCCCCCTGGTTTATAATGTGGAAGCAGCCGATCAGGATATTTCAAAAACCATTAGCAATAAACCGCTTAGCCTGCAATGGCGGCCCGACATGTTGCATGGCATAATGACCATCAACGGTACCTGGACCGATGGCTCGCCATTGTTGGCCATACCTAACTATGTACGCATGAACCGTGTAATGCCTACCGCTACACCGCAAGCTACAGAGGTGCAGGCCCCCACTCGGCCTAACGAACCACCGCGTTATACAGAACGTACACCGGTAAGTACCGTTTGGATTAATGCAAGAGCAAACAATATGCCGGGCACAAAGCAGTGAATTAATGTGTTATTAATAACCTAGTCCGTTAAGTTATCAATTTAGCTAATAAGCTATTTATAAATTTTTATTAGATTTAGCTGTTTGAAATAATAGCTAAATCTATCACCATGCAAAACAGTGATTATCCTCAACCAGAAAGAAAATTGTGGGCTATCCCAGAATTATTCTTAATCAGCAGAGGTGATGTTGCCAGCGGCACACATAATAACGCCCACGAACATACATTACAGCCGGTTCACCCCCTAGGAGGCGGTACTTTCTATTACACCCCCAAAGGCACCAACGCTTATAATGCTCAAATTTTTCCGCTTTCGTTTTTTGTATCCTAACCTGATAGACGCCCCAATGCTCGACCTGTAAGCAAATCCAGACGGGACATGCTCAATGAAATGAAGCGCGATACCGGTTCGGGCTGGTACCTTTACACCGTTGATCAGCGTATTGTTATAACATGTCTCCAGACCCCTGATGATAGCATAGGCGTCATCCGAACCGCTATTATGCTGAATGGTCACGGCAGACACACGCGAAAAAGCATTTGCCGCATTGATATCCGGTGATCGTTGCATGGCCTGTGCCGAAACCGCGTTGGTGATGTCATCCGCATTTTTTTCGGAGCGGCGTGAAGATGCTTCTGATTCCTCGCAGTTTTTGCCATAAACCCTGAACCAGTTTAAGCGATTCCGACTTTTCTGTGAGTTTGATATTGAGCACCTGGTTGCCCGTGATATGTATCCTTTCCTCATATTCGGTATAGCCGATGTATTTAACCTTCAATTTGTACTCGCCGGCGGTAATACTTTTAATGTCAAAATAGCCAAATGCGTCTGTAATGGCGCCTCCTTTCTGACCGTCAAAATGTACATAGGCGCCACTTAGTGGCTCCAATGTTTTTTGATCTACAACCTGTTCTTTTAAAACCAGTTGCTGGCCATAGGAATAGAAGCGATAAAAAACATCAATGTAAGCAGGTAGAGTGTTTTCTTCATGGGGTAGTTTTTTTGCAAAAACACCCGGTCAATTCTGTAGGAAAACTGAAGAAACCACCAAAACTACAACTTTAATTATATGATAATTAAGGATTAATAAGCGAAGGCATCTGTTACATTAATGTTATAATCACAGACTAAAAAAACTTGATCAATTCATCGCTTTTATATCTCCAAAGTTTAAAAAATTACAACAAAACGGCATCAATAAAGACAAACCTCACATGTGCCTTACCTAAGTGCACATCATGTTCGGTGACCTGAAAGTGACGGTGCGCCGTTTTTCTCTGATCCCGGCGTGGTAGAATCCCGTACAAGCAGGGCAGTCGGCAGTTCTATAGCTTTGCTGCCCCTCGAGGGGTCTTCGACCCGGGCGAACAATAGTTCAACAACTTCCTTGCAGATCGCGTCAATGGGTTGCGAGATCGCCGTGATCGCCGGTTTAAACAAACGGAAAAGATTATGATCATCGAATGCGATAATGCCCAACTGATCGGGAATATTAAGATCCATCGTAATGATCGCTTCAAGGCCACTTTCGGCAAGATAGTTCGTGGCAAAAAAAAGCGCATCGGTCTCCGGATGCTTCTTCAGCAGATCGGCAATATCGGCGACCTGTTTTTCTTTATGTTCGTGATAGCGGATCTTTTTAACGGTGGGCATCAATCCTGCCTCAGCCAAAACCTGCCGGTAACCTCTCTCCCGTTCGGTCATCTGGATCTGTTCTGAAGCCAGGGTGATCATGGCAATGTGGCGATAGCCATTATCGATCAAATGCTGAATCGCTTTCCCGGTCCCCCTAAAATTATCAACCACCACGCAATCCACATCAACATCGGGCACATAACGGTCAAAGATGACCACGGGAAGGCCATCTTCCTTCAAGGCGCGGATCTCTGCTTCTATACCCGGGGGCGGAGCAATGATATAGCCGTCGACCTGGTGATTCCTGAACACGTGGATCAGATCCTTCGTGATCTCTGTATCATTTTCAGTGCTTCCATAGATAATGCGGTACCCCCTAAGCTGCAGTATGACTTCAAGGCACCTTGCCACAGTAGAAAAAAAACCGTCGGAAATGTCTTCAACCAGCATGCCGATCGTACCGCTTTTGCCGGTGCGGAGTCCCTGCGCCATTTTGTTTGGCCGGTAGCCTACCTTTTCAATGTGCCGCAGCACTTTTCTCTGCATGGCTTTGCTGATGCCATTCTCGGTGGC
>Ga0157373_10000127_pt1 | contig 59397 bp, 45 predicted proteins | sample C65metaG_FD_113460 | JGI IMG/M metagenome (GOLD analysis project Ga0157373, IMG submission 113460) | Corn rhizosphere microbial communities from Kellogg Biological Station, Michigan, USA - C6-5 metaG | ecosystem: Host-associated > Plants > Roots > Rhizosphere > Soil | place: USA: Michigan... | reverse complement strand
ATCACTTTCGAAACTGAACCTAAATTTGTTGGTGAATATGTAGCCAACTTAAACTTACACAAAGAAGTGAAAGTTAAAGTTCCTTTCGAAGTTGTAGCTGAGTAATCTCATCTTTAACGATATAAAAAAAGCGTTCCATTCGGAACGCTTTTTTTATGCTTTAGTTTTTTCAGCGAAGATTAGAATCTTCTTTTTTTCGATCTGTTCTCATCAATGATCCTTCTGATTTCCTTGATGTCACTCTTAGAGAATCCGTGAACCTCTACCTTAGTGCCGGTAGTGAACAGGCGTAGTGTTGCAAATCCAATCATAGGAGAGTCTACTTCAATCGAAGTAATATCTTCATAATTCAGGTATTTGGAATCACCGCTGAACAAGCCGGGGATCTTTACCTCAATACTGTTTTCTTCTAAATGGATCTCTGCCGGGAAAACCTTGTTTCCTTCTGAAAGTCTTGATGCTGTAAACTTCATTTTTTTGTCTGTTATAACCTGGACAAATCTAGGTATTAAGCAGATTGTTTTTGCTGTTCTATTGCATTTAATAATTTCTCATAAGGTGCATTGAATTTTTCAATACCCTCATCTTCCAGCTGCTGTGTCAGCTGATCGAGATCAATTTCTGCATGACGCAGCTGTGCCAGTACAGATGAAGCACCCTCAAGGTCAATTTCCAGCCTGCTTTCCGGATCTCCATGATCACGGTAGGCCTCTAAGGTTTCCATAGGGATCGTATCTACGGTATCAGGGCCGATCAGTGCCTCTACGTATTTGGTGTCTTTAAAAGCAGGGTTTTTGCTGCTGGTACTTGCCCAGAGCAAACGCTGTGGCCTGGCACCTTTGGCACCCAGTTTTTCCCATCGTTCTCCGCTAAACAGTTCCTTGTAGATTTCGTAGGCTTTTTTTGCAGAAGCAATAGCTACTTCGCCTTTCAGCTCACCCAAATGTTTTTCTTCCAGGATCGGGTCAATCAGGACATCAATACGGCTCAGGAAGAAACTGGCTACCGAAGAAATCTCATTGATACTTTGTCCCTTTGCCACACGCTCTTCCAGTCCTTCAATATAAGCTTCAGCAACTTTTCTGTAGCGCTCAAGCCCAAACAATAAGGTTACATTGATATTCAGTCCTTCGGAAATAGTTTTTTTAATCGCCGCCAGTCCAGGTTGTGTACCCGGGATCTTGATCATCACGTTTTTGCGGTCCACAGCCTTCCACAGTTCCAGGGCCTGTTTGATGGTACCTTCAGTATCCAGTGCCAGCAGGGGCGAAACTTCCAGGCTCACATAACCGTCAGCACCTTTCACCTCCTCATTGTACACCGGCAGTAAGATATCCGCGGCCTGCTGGATATCCTTTACGGCGAGGCGGTAAAAGATGTCGTCATTACTCAGGTTCTCCTTTGATAACTCGGCGATATCTGCATCGTAATCTGAGCTGCTGCTGATCGCTTTTTCGAAAATGGCCGGATTGGAGGTAAGTCCTCTCACGCCATCTTCGTCGATCAGTTGCTTTAGCTTGCCGGATTTGATGATCTCCCGGTCAATAAAGTCGAGCCAGATACTCTGACCAAAATCGTGTATTTTCTTTACTTTATTCGTTTCCATAGTAACTCAATTTGAGGAGTAACAGATGAGCCCGTGTGAATGTTTATATTGCTTTAAATATATGCACTGACATGACAAATGTCGGCTTTTTACTACCTTTGAGCGATGGCAAAAAAGCGTACTGCTAAAAGTAAAACAAGCAAATTCAATCTGCAGAAACTGAAGTTAACGATAGGAAAGGTACTCCTGTATTTTATCCTGGTCACCGTACTATGGGTGCTGGCCTACAGATTTATCAATCCTCCTTTCACCTTACTGATGATCATGAAAAACATCGAAAGGAAATCGGATGGTAAATCTTTTAAAACAGAAAAGAAATGGGTAGACCTGGAGCAGATGTCCGATAACATGAAGCGTGCCGCCATCGCGGGTGAGGATCAGAAGTTTATACATCACGTAGGTTTTGACGTTGCCGGTATCAGGGCTGCATACAGTGCAAATAAGGCAGATTCTACCAAGATGAAGGGTGGCAGTACCATCTCGCAGCAGACGGTGAAGAATGTGTTCCTGTGGCCGGGCAGATCATGGGTACGGAAGGGCTTCGAAGCTTATTTTACGATACTCATCGAAATCTTCTGGAGCAAGCAGCGGATTCTGGAAGTATACCTGAATGTGATTGAAATGGGCGATGGGATCTATGGGGCTGAAGCTGCAGCACAGGCTTACTATGGTAAGTCATGCAGAGATCTGAGTCGTTCGCAGGCCGCCATGATTGCCGCCTGTTTTCCAAATCCGATACGCTGGACACTACGTAATCCCACAAAGTTTATCCGGCACCGGCATTTCCTGATCATGAAGAATATCCGGAGACTGGGACCGCTGAAGTTTTAGCGCTTAGAGCAGGTCGGCAAACACCTTGTTATGCCAGCTGTCTTTAAAAGGAACCTCCCATTTGGTCTCAAAATCTGCCAGTGTTTGTACCAGATTGTTGAAAACTATGGTGTCACGGTTTACTTTATTGATACTGATCAGCGTCTCAAAATCTTCCTTGTTGACCACCACAACTTTGTCATCAACCTTGTACGCCATATTGAAACGGTTAAAAAGATCGATGCCGTATTCCTGTTCAAAACCTTTGATAATTCTTACAGAAGCATCAATAGAGCAGCCTGTGGTGCCTGCAGTGGCCTCATCAACGATAAAGACGATGAAATAATTGTAAAGAATCTCTGCTTTTGCCTGTAGCTGATGGCCGTGAGCTTTCCATTGCGAAGTGAAATCATCCAGCTGCGCACGGATGGATGTCATTTCGGTTTCGGTGAAGGGACGGTCACCCTGATAGATCCAGACTTTAGATTGTGGAGAAAAACTCATAGTACAAATTTAACATTTTATTTAATTTCATATCCTGTAATAGCCGGCCAGATGAAAAAGTTTACATTCTCCTTGAAAATATGTGCAGCACTGCTGTTGTGTCTGGGTTTTCTTTCTTTTTCTTCGTCCGGACCTGCGGAAGAAGAGGCCGGGTATATGCAGCAGAAGCTGACAGAACATTATAACGCGGAATCCGGTCCAAAAAATATAAAGAAGTACGAACTTCAGATTACGGACAGGGGCTTTTGCCGTTACAAACGTTATTTCAATAACGGGAAAGTGGAGTACTTCTCCTGTAACCTGATGAAATATAGTATGCTTGATTATATTGGCACCAATTTATCGGGCACTTTATTTCTCAGAACCAGGGGGGATGATGTCATTGTGCAGACCTATAACGACCGCAGGGGCGGAGATATTGACAGTATGGCCACTTTCATAGCCATACCGCTTAAAAACCTTGAAGCTGAAGACTTGATTGACCTGTCAGATAAGTTCCGGCAGATGAGCCTGAAGCTGCACCAATAGTAAATACCGGTGTTTCCATATGACGCGTGGCGATCACAATGGTTGTGCCTCCGGCATGCTGGTTAAACAGGTGCTCTACGAGTTCAGGGTCGTTGTTATCTTTTGATAAATGTGAGAGCAGCAGGTGACTCAGTTTGGCTGGCCGGAAGTTGTTAAACAATTCCAGCGCCTGTGTATTGCTGAGGTGACCCCAGCCGCCACTGATCCTCCTTTTGAGGTAATAGGGGTATTTTCCGTTTTGTAAAAGCTCTTCATCATAGTTGGCTTCCAGAAAGGCAGCATCACATTGCTGAAAATACAGACTCAGCTGATCGCAGACGCGGCCAAGATCGGTGAAGACCCCCACTTTGATGTCACCACAGGAAACCATAAAACTATGGGGTTCTGCGGCATCATGTATTTTGGGAAAACAGGTAATGTTTAAGGACCCGATCTGCACAGTCTCGTGACTCGAAAACGTTCGCGTCAGTTCTTCAGGCAGGTTGAGCCGGCAATTGTTCAGCGTGCCCGGCGTGATATACACCGGAATACCAAATTTTTTGGACAGTACTGTCAGGCCACGGATATGGTCTCCATGTTCATGGGAAATGAAAATCGCTTTTACCTTTTTCATCGATAAACCCAGGCGGAGCATCCTTTTCTCGGTCTCCTTGCAGGAGATCCCTGCATCTACCATGATGGCCTCTTTCGAGTTCCCAACATAATAACAGTTTCCGTTGCTGCCGGAGTTTAACGACGTAATAAATAGCGGGTTACAATCCATTCGCTCTTGCTGTAATTTCTGCAATATCTAAAACCTTTACATTGTCATTCTGATCCTTCATCTTCACACCATCACTCAGCATGGTCATGCAGAAAGGGCATCCTGCCGCGATGATATTTGGGCTGGTTTCCAGTGCTTCTTCGATGCGCTCAATGTTGATGTCTTTGTTGCCTTTTTCGGGTTCTTTGAACATCTGGGCACCACCGGCACCACAGCATAAGCCATTGGATTTACAGCGTTTCATTTCTACGAGCTGTGCATCCAGTACTTCCAGCGCCGCACGCGGTGCTTCGTAGATACCATTACCACGTCCCAGATAGCAGGGGTCATGGTAAGTGATCTTTTTGCCTTTGAAACTTTCTCCGCCTTCGGCTTTCAGCTTTCCGTCATTGATCAGGTCCTGGATCAGCTGGGTATGGTGGATTACCTCGTAAATACCGCCCAGTCCGGGATATTCGTTTTTTATCGTGTTAAAGCAGTGCGGACATCCGGTAACGATCTTTTTGATGTTGTAGGCGTTCAATACCTCGATATTGGTCATCGCCTGCATCTGAAACAGGAATTCGTTTCCGGCACGTTTTGCAGGATCGCCGGTGCAACTTTCTTCTGTACCAAGCACTGCATATTTGATGCCTACGTGATGAAGGATCTTGCAGATATCGCGGGTAGTTTTTTGTGCACGTTCGTCATAACTTCCGGCACAGCCTACCCAGAACAAGATTTCAGGTTCTTCGCCCCTTGCCATCATTTCTGCCATGGTAGGCACTTCTATATTTAGTTTCTCAGTCATTATGCAGCTTAATTAGTTTTCTTTGGCCCAGTTAAACCTGTCGGCCGGTGAATACTTCCATGGCGCACCATTGTTTTCAATATTGCCCAGCATGCTGCTGATGCTTGACGGCGCCTGCGACTCCTCCATTACGGCATACCTTCTCAGGTCGGTAATAATGGCCAGCGGGTCAATGTTGATCGGGCAGGCTTCTACACAGGCATTGCAGCTGGTACAGGCCCATAACTCTTCACGGGTGATATAATCATCGATCAGGGATTTGCCGTCTTCAAATGCAGCACCACCCTTGTCCAGCGTTTTCCCTACTTCCTCCATACGATCGCGGGTATCCATCATGATCTTACGTGGGGAAAGGAGTTTGCCGGTGATGTTTGCCGGGCATACTGCAGTACAGCGTCCGCATTCAGTGCAAGTATAGGCATTCATGAGGTTTACCCATGTCAGATCATTTACATCTTTTGCACCAAAACGTCCGGGATCTCCCTCAGGAGGAGTAAATGAAGGATCAAGCATGGCCTTCACCTCGTTGGTTACACTCTGCATGTTCGTAAATTCGCCTTTTGGCTCCAGATTGGAGAAATAGGTATTTGGAAACGCAAAGAGGATGTGGAAATGTTTGGAGTAGGGCAGGTAGTTGAGGAAGGCGAGGATTCCAATAATGTGGAACCACCAGCAGCCTCTTTCTATGGCGATCAGGCTTGCCTCATTTGCAGGCAGCAGGTTTTGCAGGTACTGACTAACCGGAAAAGCCCCGGCACTGATGTAGTGATGCGAACCGAGCAGCTGTAGTTTTGCATCTGCAGCGTTCATCAGCAGGAAGGCGGTCATCAGCAGGATCTCGGTGAAGAGAATATAGTTGGCATCAGATTTTGGCCATCCTGTCAGCTCGCGGGCCATAAATCTTTTTAATTTTAAAATATTTCTTCTGATGAGGAAGATGACGCAGGAAATCCATACACCAAGGGCGAGAATTTCGAAGCCACCAATCAGAAAATTGTACAGACTGCCGAGGCCACCGAAGATGCGGTGCGTACCAAATACGCCGTCGATCATGATCTCCAGTACTTCAATATTGATAATAACGAAGCCCACATAGACGATAAAGTGGAGGGCAGCAGGGATGGGGCGCACTACCATTTTGGTCTGACCAAAGGCAACCTTTAGCATGGTTGTCAGTCTTTTAGCTGGCTGATCTGAGCGATCTGCCGGCCGGCCAAGCCTGATATTACGGATCACTTTTTTCAGGTTGATGCTGAAAAATGCGATTGCCGCTATGGTGAGGGCTATAAATAGAATTTGTGAAATCATTACCGGGATATCTTTTACTTCATGCTAAGTTAAAATAAATAGCAGAAAGAAATTACTATGCTTGCATAATTATTTAAAATTTAGAGCAGTTTTAAATAATTGAAAGGCCTTTTTAAAATTATTTCAAAAAAAGTTTTGTTATTAAAAAAAAGAAACTACATTTGCACTCCCAACAACGGGGAACATGATCGAAATCAAGTTCAATAAAAGTTGGTGCGGTAGCTCAGTCGGTAGAGCAAAGGATTGAAAATCCTTGTGTCGGCGGTTCGATCCCGTCCCGCACCACTTCTGCAAAAAGCTTCAGAGAAATCTGAAGCTTTTTTGTTTTACAGCGATTTCTGCTGTCATTTATTAATTTAATCAACTCATTTTAACAGTCAGTTAATATCATCGCGACATCTTTGAAGCGATATGACTAACAACGCCTTAGAAGATAATCTGTTGCTTTCCCGCATCAAAAACAGCGAAACGCCGGCTTTTGATCAATTATTTTTAAAGTATCACCCTAACCTTCTGCGTTTCTCCAGGTCATTGTTACCCTATCCCAGTGATGCTGCCGAAGACCTGGTGATTGAAGTATTTCATAAACTGTGGCAGGACCGCAGCTCTATCATCATTCATTCTTCTCTTTCTGCATTACTGTACAAATGTGTTAAAAACCGTGTGTACGACCATTACCGTAAGCACAAAATGGCCGTTCTCACCACTCTGGAAGAAATGCCTGAAGACCTGGATCTTCATTATGCAAGCCCCGATCAGGTCTTCGATTACAAAGAGCTGGCACAAAATCTTGAACGCCTCATTAAAAAGTTGCCAGAAAAAATGCAGGTCATCTTCAGAATGAGCAGGGAAGATAACCTGAGTTATCAGGAAATTGCTGATCTGCTGGAGATCTCCCTTAACTCTGTAAAAACACAGATGTACAGGGCCGTAAAATACCTCAAAGAAAGCTATCGCCTGGATAATATGGCCTTTTAAAAAAAAAAGTTTTTTTCTTGTCATGAGTTCATCTCTGTTTTACGTCCTGACTTAAAACAAGATTGATTTGGAAGAGAAAGAGCTTTATCTGCTGATCACACGATACCTGTCTAACACTACCAGCACTGAAGAAAACGAAGTACTGGCGGATTGGCTCGCTGCAGATAAAAAAAACGAACAAACATTTGAAGAAATCAAGCTCATCTGGCTTGGGTATCAAAGGTCTGCTGATGCAGAAAGCATGAATGCGCTGGATAGACTGCATTCCAGAATAGCTGCGGAGCAGCCGGCTTTAGCCCCTGCCAGATGGCACCGCTTTAACCGCTACATCACTGCGGCCGCAGCAGTAATTGTCATTGCTGCAGGATGGTTTGCTTTTGAATCATTGAGGGCTGAAGGATCAGCAATTTATTTAAGCGTTAACACCACATCGGGCCAAAAGAAAAAGCTGACACTCGAAGATGGCACCAAAGTCATCCTGGGACCTGAAAGCTCACTCTCTTATCCAAAATCATTTGACGATGCCAACCGTAAGGTTTCCATCACCGGAGAAGCCTTTTTTGAGGTCAGCAAAAATCCACACAGACCTTTCATCGTACAAACAGCAGCAATGAATGTACAGGTTTTAGGTACACATTTTAACATCAGCGCCGGCAAAAGCGATGCAGTAAACACAGTATCCCTGTTTGAAGGAAAAGTAAGAGTTAAACTGAAAGATGAGCAGAGCGAAGAATACATGTTAAAACCCGGGCAGGAGCTGTCTGTGAATCGCCATACGCAGCGGGTATTTCAGGATCAGCTTGACTCAGCATCGGTTTTAGGCTGGTTAAACAATGTCCTGATCTTTAAAAATGAGGAATTGGGAGAAGTTGCCCCGCGCATAGAGAAAATGTACGGCGTGAAGATAGTCTTTACCGACCAGGCTACGGCAGACACAAAACTCTATGCCATGTTCAATAATCAAGCCCTCACTGAAGTGATGAATACCATCTGTGCATCGGGCACGCTGGCCTATCACCGGGAAGGGAACAAAATTTACATCAAATCAAAATCTTATAAGGAAAAGTCCACATCAACCCTTTAAGTCCTGCCAGGCTGCGGCTTAAAAATCAAGAACCGACATCTGCAAATGCCGGTCCAATCGCTATCAAATTATTGGATATCTAATAAACGAATTACAAACTTATGAAAAAAAAGATTTACCCTACGTCTTTAATTTCCACCCTTTCCAGGGCATTTACCCTGATACTGCTTTTATTATCCTGTCAAATCACTTATGCCGGTGGCCTGGATGGAAATCCCGAAATCACAAAAACGAAATGCTCACTAAAGGCCGTAAACATGCCGCTGAGCACTGTATTTGATGTGATACAAAAACAAACGAACTTCAGCTTTGTGTGTGTTGACAATACAAACCTGCTCAATAAAAAAGTCAACCTCAGCGTAAATGACGAAAATGTATTTATAGTGCTGAACACCATTGGTAAAAACCTGGGCTTTACCTACAGCCAGTCGGGCAGCCAGATCATGGTGAAACCCGTTATTGCTTCAGCAGTTGCTCCTGCAGCAAAAATGATCAGAGGCCACGTCACCGATATTAAAAAGGAAAGTCTTCCGGGTGTGTCTATTATCATTAAGGGAACAAATACCGGGACTGTAACCAATCAGGATGGCGATTTCTCCCTGAAAGCCAATGCTGGTGATGTATTGGTATGTAACTATATCGGCTTTCAGCCCAGGGAAATTGTTGTTGGTAATGAAAACACTTATACCATCGTGCTGGAAGAAAGCGCCAATGGTCTGTCCGAGGTGGTAGTAACTGCCCTTGGTATCAAAAAGGAAAAAGCTAAATTAGGTTATGCGGTACAGGAAGTAGAAGGCGAAAGCTTAGTCAAAGCACGGGAACCCAATTTGGTAAACTCACTTACAGGTCGTGTGGCGGGTTTAACTATAAGCACCTCAACTGACCTGTTTCAGGATCCCGGTATCTCCTTACGTGGTCGCAAACCGCTGATCGTAATTGATGGGATTCCCGATCAAACCGCGGATTTGTACAAAGTAAATGCCGACGACGTTGAAAGTATTACTGTGTTAAAGGGTGCCAACGCATCTGCACTGTATGGTTCCATTGGTGGCAATGGTGCGATTATGATTACTACCAAGCGCGGTAAAGGTAAAAGCCTGAGCGTAGAAGTAAATTCATCAAACCAGGTGCAGCCAGGTTTCATCCGTATTCCAGAAGTTCAAACTACCTATGGTGCCGGTAATTATGGTAAGTATGAGTATGTTGATGGTTCTGGCGGAGGAGCTGAGGGTTCTGGATGGATCTGGGGTCCTAAACTTGATCAGCGCGATCCCGGCACGCCAAGTGGTTTTTTTGAAACGCCGCAGTTTAACAGCCCTGTAGATCCTGTAACAGGAAAATTGGTTCCGCTACCCTATATCTCAAGAGGTAAAGATAATGTCAAAGATTTTTTTAATACGGGTATTATATCAAGTAATAACATCAGTATTATGCAAAGCTCCGAAAAAGGATCGTTCCGTGCTTCGGCCTCGCATATCTATCAGAAGGGTATTGTGCCAAATACCGATCTCAATAATAGTTCATTCACTATATCAGGGAATTATAAATTATCAGACGCCATCACTATGGATGCAAGGCTGAGCTACAACAAACAGTTCACCGATAACTATCCCGAAACCGGATACGGCCCCACCAACTATCTCTATAACCTTGTTTTATGGACTGGTGCTGATGTAAGCGTTAAAGACCTCAGGAATTACTGGGCGCCGGGACAGGTTGGCCTGCAGCAGCGTAATTATAATGTATCCTACTATAATAATCCTTATTTCCAGGCATATGAATACCTGCGTGGTTACAATAAGGACAATACCTTTGGCTCATTGAACCTGTCTTACAAAGTAAGTCCTGAGTTTTCAGTACAATTCAGAAACGGGATAAACACATATGGATTGAACCGTACTTTCAAAGAGCCTAAAAGTTATATTGGCTATGGTAATAAGTCGAGAGGTCAGTTTACTGTGGAAACCGGTAATTACTTTGATATCAATACCGACCTTATTGGCGACTATAACCATACATTCACTGACAAATTCAAGATCCATGCTCAGGTTGGGGCCGCCAATTATTACCGCAACAACAAATACGGTTCTACGAACACTGACGGGCTGATCATCCCCGGTTTTTATAACCTGAGTAACTCAGCGAGCCCCCTTCAGGGAGAGAACTTTCTGGAGGAAAGAAGGACAAGCAGTGTTTACGGTGTATTGGATTTAGAGTTCCTGAATGGTATTTATGTAACCGCGACGGGTAGAAATGATATCATTTCCACCCTGCCTACTGCCAATAACAGCTTCTTCTATCCCTCGCTGAATACTTCATTTGTACTTTCTCAGCTCTTTAAATTACCAAAAGATATCACTTACTTAAAACTGAGAGGTGGCTGGTCGAGAGTATCAAGTGGAAAGCTTACTGATGATGACTATACCTATGCGTACCTGCCTTCATTTACAAAGGGGGTCATCTGGAACAGTCAGCCTTCTTTAACCTACGGAAATGTGTTACTGACGAATAACTTAAACCCACAGACTTCTGATAGCTGGGAGATCGGTGTGGATACCAAAGTCTTTGATAACCGCATTGGATTTGAAGCTACTTATTATCAAACGCGTGACTTCAACAATATAGCCAGCATTCCGATGTCTGTTTCAAGTGCTTACAGCAGTCAGTTGGTGAATGGTAACGTATTTCAACGCAAAGGTGTAGAGTTTGTGCTTAGCGGTTCACCTGTTCGCAGCAGAGATTTTAAGTGGGATGTAGCGGTCAACTTCGCCCAATATCGCCGTTACCTGAAAGAGATTTATGGGGGTGCAGCAACGCTAAATGGTTTAAAAGTGGGCGACCGTACAGATAAGATCCTGACTACAGTGTATCAGACAGATCCAAATGGAAATGTCATCTATGGCAGTAATGGTTTCCCGGTAAATGACAACTTTGCTCGCGCTGTAGGAAATGGAGATCCAAACTGGGTTTATGGTATGGAAAACACGTTTAACTATAAAAGCTTCAGCCTGAAGTTCCTGGTTGATGGTCGTTTGGGAGGGATGATGTACTCCACTACCAACCAGAAAATGTGGTGGGGTGGAACTCACCCGGGTACAGTTAACCAGTTCCGTGAGGATGCCAATCAGGGTAAAGCCACTTTTGTGGGCCAGGGTGTAGTGATCACCGGTGGTGCGGCAAGCTATGACGCTCTGGGAAATATTACCAGTGATACACGTACGTTCGCGCCAAATACCAAGGCGGTCAACTACATTGATTATATGACCACCACCAGCAACGCTGCCTATAATAACTATAATTATTTCTCGCAATCCTTTTTGAAACTGCGTGAGGTAACCCTAACCTGGCAGGTGCCAAACCAGTGGCTGTCTAAAAGTTTTATCAAAGGCCTGAATGTATCTGCGGTGGGGCGAAACCTTTTGTTACTGTCAAAAATGCCAAACGTAGATCCGGATCCGGCGAAGGATAACCTGCAGACTCCATCTGTACGCTCAATTGGTTTAAATCTTAATATGAAATTTTAATCACTGGTAATATGAACAAATTTATTTCAATACTGATGGTTAGTATGCTAATCATGCAGTCAGGCTGTAAAAAATTCAGCGAGTTCCAGACCGACCCAAATAAGTCGACAGTTGCAACACCGGATCTGCTGCTGAACTCAATAGAGCAAACTGCTTTTCAATCGACGGATATTACCGTTGCATTTACCACCCGCCAGATGGTATATACTGATGCGGTAAGCCTTAACCAGTATTATGGATGGGCAAGGACAAGCTTCAGCACCTATGATAACCTGCGCCAGGTCTTAAAGATGGAGCAGGCGGCAGCTGCACAGGGCAAACCGGAATATCTTCCGCTGGCTAAGTTTTTCAGGGCCTGGTATTTCCTGCAACTCACGCAAACATTCGGGGACATTCCCTACAGTGCGGCGCTCAAGGCTGAGGAGGGGATGACGCAGCCTGTCTACGACAAGCAGGAAGATATTTATCTGAGCATCCTTGATGATCTGAAGGCTGCCAATGCCCTGATCAGCTCATCTACTGCAGCAGTGCAGGGCGATATTGTGTATAGTGGCAATATGCAGCGCTGGAAAGCTGCTATTAACTCCCTGTCTTTACGGGTGCTGATGAGTATGTCTCTCAAGCAGGACAATGCAAAGTTTGATATCAAAAAGCGCTTTTCAGATATCGTGAATACACCCGGAACCTTTCCCTTGTACACGAGTAATGATGACAATGCTCAGTTGAAATTTTACGATCTGCAGGGTAACCGCTATCCATATTTTAACAACAATGATATTCAAACCACCAATTATATGGAGGAGACCTTTGTGGATCTGTTAAAATCACTGAGAGATGTGAGGTTGTTTAGCTTTGCCGATAAAGCACCAAAAAACTCGGCACTGCCAGCTACAGATTTTAACGCCTATGGTGGCGTAAAAGGAAGTGCCGCTGTCAATGAAAACAAGATCCGTGTAGTTGCGGGTGAAGCCTCCAAGGTTAATCCAAGATATTACAATAATCCTGTGAACGAGCCAAGTGTCGCTTTGGGTTATGCTGAGCAGCAGTTTATACTTGCTGAAGGCGTGGTAAGAGGATGGATTGCCGGAAATGCTGAAGATTACTATCAGAAGGGTGTGAATGCCTCGATGAAGTTCTACAATATCGCACAGCCGGAAATCGATGCCTACCTTGCGCAAAGCAGCACCAAACTCAACAATGGTGATCCTATCAAACAGATCATCACACAAAAGTATATTGCATCATTTTTTAACAGCGGCTGGCAGTCATTTTATGAGCAGCGCAGAACAGGCTTCCCTGTCTTTGATGTATCTGGTGCAGGTATGCTGAATGACAGAAAGATTCCTAAACGCTGGATGTATCCCGAGACCGAATTGCAGCTGAACCAGCAGCATGTTGCTGAGGCAATCAGCAGACAATTTCCTGAGGGGGATAATATTAATGGGGTAATGTGGCTGCTGAAACCATAGTACTGAAGATATAAATCAATACATTTATTCAAATAATGAAGATGACCAACAGATCAATTTTATCCCTCTTGCTGCTGCTTTTCAGTTCAGCAGGATTTGCACAGCAAACCAGAAAGACCGTGTACGTTATTGCTGATGGCATCCCGGCGGATGTGATTGAGCGTTTGGATTTGCCAAATATCAAAAAGATCAGATCAGAAGGCAGTTATACCCGCATGCATGTGGGTGGTGATGTGGCAGCCTATAATCAAACACCTACGATATCTGCGGTAGGTTATAACAGCTTGCTGACAGGCACCTGGGTCAATAAACACAATGTTCCTGACAATGATATCAAAGCTCCGAACTATAACTATCAGAATGTTTTCAGGTTGTTAAAAGCGCAGTACCCGGCAAAGAAAACCGCTATTTTCTCCAGCTGGGAAGATAACCGTACCAAACTGCTGGGCTACCACCTGCCGGAAGCGGGGAATCTCGACGTCGACTATTTCTTTGATGGATATGAACTGGATACGGTAAAATTCAAACACGATCCCGCGCGTAACTTTATGCACCTGATAGATGAAAAGGTCATACAGGAAGCCTCGGCAACAATAAAGCAGCATGGTCCTGATCTTTCATGGGTGTACCTGGAATATACCGATGATATGGGTCACATGCATGGCGATAGTCCTGAGTTTTATGCCAGCGTGAAAATGCTGGATGCACAACTGGGTAAATTATATGAGGCGATAGCGTATCGGAAAGCTCATTTTAAAGAAGAATGGCTGCTGGTAGTAACGACCGACCACGGTCGCGACGAGAAAACAGGCAGTGGGCATGGCGGGCAGTCGCCACGCCAGCGTAACACCTGGATGCTGAGCAACTATCGCCCGCTCAATGCGTATGCGGCACGGTACCAGCCAGCGATCGTAGACATTATGCCTACGATTACCCGTTTCATGAATATCAATGTGCCACAAAATGTGAAGCGTGAAATTGACGGCACAGCCCTGATCGGCAAAGTTTCTGTTGCAGAGCCTGCAGCTATCTATGTTCAGGGGAATGTGGATATTACCTGGAAAGCGGTTGATCCGGCAGGCACAGTAAAAGTATGGCTGGCCACCACCAATGCTTTCAAAGATGGCAAGCCAGATACATACAAACTTATGGCTGAAGTGCCGGTGACAGATCAGCATGCTTTTATCAGTGTCAAAGATCAGCCTTCCAAATTTTACAAGGTAGTATTAGAGGCGCCAAACAATACGGTTAACAGATGGATCCTCCTGGAGGATAAAAAATAACTGACAGAATGGAGTATGATGGGCTTATTTCAAGTGGCGACTGAAAAAGCCCATCATTGCTTTATAGAAATCAATCTGGTTGGATTCTCTGATAAAACCATGTCCCTCGTCGTATTTTACCATGTAGGGTACATCCAGACCTTTCTTTCTGATGGCCTCTACTATGCGGTCAGACTCAGCAATATTTACCCTCGGGTCGTTAGCACCCTGCACAACAAAGAGCGGAGCTTTGATCTTGTCTGCAAAATAGATAGGGGAAACCTCATCCGCCAGTTTTTTTCCTTCCGGGGTATCGATGTCATACCAGATGTATTTTAACCATTCAATGTAAGGGCCAGTAAATGAAGGCAGCGACTTAAAGAAAGTAGTAATATTGGAAATACCTACATAATCCACACCTGTCTTGTATAATCCGGGACTTTGAATTAAGCCCATCAGCGTCGCATATCCACCGTGGCTGGCGCCGAAAATGGCCACATTCTGTTTGTCTATCCAGCCTTGCCTGATGGCATAATTTGCACCATCTTCCAGGTCGGCCATGATCTTTCTGCCGGTCTGATGATAACCAGCCTGATAAAACTTCTTCCCATATCCGTCAGATATTCTAAAGTTGATCTGCAGCGTTGCATACCCCCTGCTGGCAAACAACTGTGCTTCTGCATTGAATCCCCAGAGGTCTCTGAATAAATGCGGTCCTCCGTGCGGATTCACGATCACTGGCACTTTCTTTCCATTCAATGCTTCCTTTGGCAGGGTAATATAGCCATGAGTTGTCAGGCCGTCTCTGGATTGGAATTGAATAGGTTTCATCACCGCCATATCTTCTTCCCTGAGATCAGGTTTCAGCTCAATCAGTAAGGTTGATTTTTTTGTCGCAATGTCATAGTGATAAAATTTCCCGTATTGGCGGTCGCCCGACACCTTAATCAGATACTGATCTTCATCAAGGGTACGTCCCGTGATCTCAATCTGATAGTTTTTAAACTTCTTTTGCAGGTCTGCATAAATTTTCCTGAAGGATTTGCTGATCGGTTTGATGGTATATTTCTCTCCCTGGTAATCCACATAATCCAGTTCCCATTTTCGTGTCTTTGCTAACTTTAAGTTGGAAAGGTCGAATACCGGGTCTGTATAAACTTTCTTTATTACCTTTTTCTTTTTAAAATCGAACAGGACGATTTGTGCCTTGTCATTGTAAAGATCAGTAAGCACATAAGCATCATCAGGATTTTCTGTAGCATAATTGAAGGACAAGATGGAGAATTTATCATCCCATTTTGTGGTTTTTATCAGCTTGAAATCCTGGTCTTTTTCTGTTTTGTAGTAATGCTGGATATCCAGGTGACTGATTTTATTGAATCCTTTCAGGTTGCCGTCTTTGTCGAAGTCGAACTGATTGATCGGATTTGAGATATCCTTGTTCTCATATAATTTCTCTGCTTTTCCGCTTTGTGTATTGATTCTGTATGGTTCAAAGATCTGTTTGTCCTCCAGGTTCATGGTCACAATCACAAAGTCCTCATTTTCCGGAAGCCTGTTGATCAGGTTAGCTTTTACACCCTCATAGGGTGTCAGGTCGATATTGTTGCTGCCATCGGTATTGACGGCATAAAGATGAAAATTCTCATCTCCGTTATTGTCCATCATATAGATCAGCCTGCCTTCATTTGCCCATCCAAAAGCAGCGATTAACTTATCTTTTTCTTCCAGGGCAGTAGTGACCTTGCCTGAGCTGGTTTCTTTGATGCGCACGACAGCTTTGCCTTGCTCGTTTCGCTCTTTATACGCTAAAGATTTTCCATTGGGGGAGAGTGAAAAATTCGAAGACTTTGGCGCCTTGAAATAGTCTTCAACCTGGTATTTAAAATTTCCCTGCGAAGCGTCCATGAGCTTCTGCAGTTCCTCTTTACTGGATACTAATGCCGGGTTTCCAGGTACTGTTTTCTTTGGATTTTCCTGTGCATTTATCGTATAATACAGACCCAGTAAGATCAGCGCAATAACAATGATTTTCTTTTTCATAGGAGATGATTTTTGAAAGAGAAAGCGTCGGAAACAGCAAAGCCGTTTAAGACAAACGGCTTTGCTGAGGTAAAAATTAAATTATTTGTACTTAATAAATACTGCTCTTATTTTCTTTTCTTTTAAGTTGCTGGTGGTGCTGTTTGAAGAGACTGTTGCCTTGTTCTCCTTTTTTGTACTGATAGTACCACCATTGGATGTAGAAGTAGCAAAGACTTCTTCCTCCATAGAAAAGATCACGCCATCAGCGCCTTTCTGTTTTGCCAGCTCGACAATCTTTGCCTGCGTTTTTTCCAGCGAACGAAAGCCTTTACCAAGCTCGGTTTTACCCATTACAGTATGCGCCTTTGTGACATCGGCGGCGTCAAAATACTCATCTACATTTTGCGTTGCCGGGTACGTTTTTCCGAAGTATTTCTGTGCGAAAGAGGTATTAAAGGATAGTATTCCAAATACCAGAATTAAAATTGATGTTTTCATATTTGTCAGATTATATTATTTATTTTGAGTCTCAAAGGTAGCACCTGCAGTTGTCCGGAATGTCAGATTTGAACCCAAGTGATCCAAATTGGGAATGAAGCAGCCAAATTGCTATGCTGAACTGACAGGCTGATTAACAGCCAAATCAATACATTTGTGCTACCTTTGGATATGTATAAAAAATACCAGATCAAGTGGCTGCTGATACTTGCGGCAGTCATGATCACCGCTACGGCACTTCTAGGACAGGAAGATCTGGCGAAGGCAAAATGGTGGCATTTTTTAGACCATGCCTTCAAGATCTTTGTCCCTATGGCCGGTTGCTGGCTGATCGATGGCTACTTCCTTACTAATCATTTTACGCGGCTGTCGGGTTTTGTTAAACATTTTCTGGCTATCCTGCTGGGAATGGTAGTGCTTTTTGTGCTGGGTTTCCTCATCGATCGGATCAGACCCGAAAACTATCTCTACACCAATGAAATCGGATACCGCTCAGTAAAGGATCTCATCGTGCACCTCGGGGGGAATACCTTCCTTAGCCTGGTGTGCTATTTTATTTTTTCCGACAGATACACCAGTGCCAGGCTCAAGACCACCATAGTGGAAAAGGCCCTTCTTGAGCAGGCTCATCTCAGGGCACAACTGACATCGCTCCAGCAGCAGATCAGCCCGCATTTCCTTTTCAATTCACTCAGTACCCTCAAGACTATGGTCAGCGATCCTCCGGCAAAAAATTACATCGTCCACCTGGCCGGGGTATACAGGTATTTACTGAGTTTTAACGAGCAGTACCTGACAACTCTTGAGGAAGAGCTCAGGTTTATCAGCTCCTACCTTCATATCCTCAACGAGCGTTTTGGAGATATGCTTAAAGTGCATATTGATATCCAGCCAGCGCATCAGTCACTACTATTACCGCCGCTTTCCCTGCAGCTATTGATAGAGAATGCCATCAAACACAATGTCTGTTCCAAAGAAAGGCCTTTGTATATCTCGATCAGCACGACAGATTTGCCTGCTTTAAAAGTGGAAAACAATTTCCAGCCCAAACGTTCCAGGCTGGAGCGCCCGGGAATGGGCTTAAAGAACATCATTGAACGCTATAAGTTGTTGGTCGGCGAATCCGTGGAGGTGACCAATGACAATGAAAAATTCACGGTCACCATACCCTTGCTCAATCATGAAAGTAATTATAATAGAAGATGAAGAGAGAACAGCGAATGAGCTGAAAAACATGCTTTTGGGAATCGATGGTGATATTCAGGTGGAGGTCATTCTGGGGTCCGTTGCCGCTGCCCTGGCCTGGTTTGAGCAAAACCCGATGCCAGAGCTGATCTTCTCTGATATTGAGCTTGGCGATGGACTGAGTTTCGAAGTATTCAAAAAAATCAGCATTGAAGTTCCGGTCATTTTTTGTACTGCTTTTGATGAGTATGCGATCAGAGCTTTCGAATCCAATGGGATAGACTACCTGCTGAAGCCCATAGATGAGTATATGCTGCAGAAAAGCGTGGAGAAGTATTTACGTTTTAAAGAGCATCTGTTGTCTGGCGGCGAACGTGCCGTCAATATGGAGCGGGTAATTCAGCAAATGGAGTCTCCCTACAAGCAGACCCTGCTGGTGAACTACAGGGAAAAAATCATTCCTGTTAAGCTGGCTGAGGTTGGATTGATCTATTCCTCTGAGGGGACCGTGTCTCTGTATCTTCAGGACAACAGGAGCTTTATCGTGTCCTACACCCTGGAACAGCTGGAGCTGCTGCTCGATCCCTATCAGTTCTTCCGGGCAAACCGGCAGTTTATTGTCAACAGGGACTTTATTGACGACGTGGAATCTTACTTCAACAGAAAGCTGGTGATTTTCTCAAAGGTAAAATCTCCTGAAAAGATCATCGTCAGCAGAATTAAGGCGCAGCTTTTTTTAAAATGGCTGGAGCGCTGACATTATGGGACTTCAATTCAAAGTATATTCCTTCAGAATTCTTATTTTTGTAAAAAATATTTAATATGAGCGTATATAAATCTGATGAGGAAGTTGCTATTCAACGTGAAAGCTGCCTGCTCGTTAGCGCTACAATAACTGAAGTAGCAAAAATATTAAAGCCGGGTATTACTACACTTTCGCTGGATGAAATGGCAGAGACCTTCATCAGGGATAATGGTGCTACACCATCCTGCAAAGGTTACCACGGCTATCCCTATTCACTATGTATTTCTGTGAATGAACAGGTTGTACACGGGTTTCCCGGTAAATATATTTTAAAAGAAGGCGATATCGTTTCCATTGATACAGTAGTCTATAAAAATGGCTTCCATGGAGATCATGCCTATACTTTTGTAATTGGGGAAAGTACTCCTGAAGTGCTCGACCTGGTGAGAATCACTAAAGAGTCACTGTACGAAGGTATCAAACATGCGATTACCGGGAAGCGTACCGGTGACATCGGACATGCAATAGAAAGTTACACCAATGGCCAGCATGGTTATGGTGTGATCAGGGATTTCGTGGGACATGGCGTAGGCCGTGAAATGCACGAAGATCCTCAGATCCCAAATTATGGTAAGCAAGGTAAGGGCAAGAAGCTGATGGAAAATATGGTGCTGGCGATAGAGCCGATGATTACCATGGGTACACACAAAATTTATATGCTTGATGACGGATGGACTGTAGTGTCTGCAGACCAGTCGCCGGCAGTACACTTTGAACATAACGTTTGTGTGAAAAAGGGAGCGCCGCTGATTCTTTCTGATTTCTCTATTATTGAGGCTGCAGAAAAAGCAAATTCCAACCTGAACAGCAGTTATTACTAGATCGTTTTACCATTAAACCAATAACGCCTCATGACCAAACACAAAGTACTTTTTAGCTTTCTGCTCGCAGCAGCAACTTTTGGCAACGCATTTTCTCAAAAAGGATCTGATGCACAGATGATCAGCCGGATCAGGGAAGAGGGGATGTCACATTCCAAAGTGATGGAAACTGCATTTAACCTGACCGATGTAACGGGACCACGACTGGCCAATTCGCCGGGTCTGAAACGTGCACAGGACTGGTCGGTAAACGCCCTGAAAACCTGGGGACTGGTGAATGTAAAACGCGAGCCATGGGGCAAGTTTGGAAAAGGATGGGAAGTACAGAAAAACTATGCAGCGATCACCGTACCGTATTATCATGCTGTGATTGCTATACCAAAAGCCTGGACACCAGGGACCAACGGCCCGATCAAATCGGAAGTGGTGGTTGTCAAGGCCGACTCGATTGTAGATCTTGCTTCATACAAAGGCAAGCTGAAGGGTAAAATTGTCATGCTGAATACAAAACCTCTGGCAGAGCGATCTTTTGAGGCAGACGCTACACGTATTACTGATGCCCAGCTCTCAGAAATGGCAGCTGCAAAAGCTTCGGCAGGAGCAAGACCAAGAGCGGCAGGAAACATGGCTGCATTGGTAAACTTTCGTGCTGCACTCAGTAAATTTTATGTGGAAGAGGGCGTAGGTCTGGTATTGAGCCAGGGCCGCGGTACAGATGGTACGATATTTACCAGTGGTGGCAGAGATTATGCCGATACGTCTAAAACTCCGGCACCTGAGCTGGAAACAAGCAGTGAGGATTTTCAGCGGATCTTGCGCCTGGTAAATGCTGGTGTGCCTGTAACGATGGAAGCGGAGGTGAAAACTCAATTTTTTGCTGATGATCTGCAGGGCTATAATGTAGTTGGGGAGCTTGCAGGCTCCGATAAAAAAGATGAACTCGTGATCATTGGTGGTCACCTGGATTCATGGCATGCAGCTACCGGCGCTACTGATAATGCTGCGGGCAGTGCGGTCATGTTAGAAGCCATGAGGATCTTAAAATCTGTAGGATTTAAGCCGCGCCGTACCCTCCGTGTAGTGTTATGGAGCTCTGAAGAGCAAGGTCTGCATGGTTCAAGAAATTATGTGCTGAACCACTATGGGGATCCAAAAACAATGACCCTTAAGCCTGCACAGGCAAAGGTTTCTGCTTACTATAACTTAGATAACGGTGCGGGTAAGATCCGTGGAATCTATGCGCAGGGAAATGAAGCCGCAGGCGCAGTATTTAAATCATGGTTAGAACCCTTCAAAGATCTGGGGGCAGCAACTGTTACGCTTAATAATACCGGCAGTACAGACCATATACCTTTTGATGCTATTGGAATTCCGGGTTTTCAGTTTATTCAGGACAGGCTTGATTATGGCACCCGTACGCATCATAGTAACCAGGATACGTACGACCGTCTGATTGAGGACGATCTGAAGCAGGCTGCTACAGTAGTGGCAACTTTTGTTTATCAAACCTCACAGCGTGAGGAGATGATCCCGAGAAAAGAATTGCCAAAGCCCGCCACGGCAACAAAGTAACGATCATAAAAAAGGGGCTTGAATCATTTGATTCAAGCCCCTTTTGATGTAAACATATAAAGATATCTCTTAGTGTTCTTTCACTGGCTTTCTCTCCTGAGGAGCAACAGGTAAGATATTTGGAGTAGCGATAGCATTCAGGTTATAAACGATATTTCCGTTTCTGATTGTCATCTCGGTCTCCAGTCTGTTTTTACCTTTCACCTGACCATCCCTGGCATAAAAACCGAAGTCGCCCTCACGCAGGTTGAAGATTGCAATATCTGCTACAGAACCTACAGAAAGGTTTCCCAGTTCTTCGTGTTTAATCTCTTTTGCAGGGTTCCAGGTGCTGGCAGCAATCACCTCATTGAAAGGCATACCGATGGCCATAAACAGCGACATGATATTAGGCATGCTCTTCATCGGACCATTCATACTGCCCGTGTGCAGGTCGGTACTGATAGAGTTTGGATAAAAGCCACTCTTGATTGCAGGAGTTCCCTGTGAGAAAAGGAAACTGGCACCACCAAAGCCTACGTCAAAAATAATCCCTCTCTCGCGGGCTTTCAGCACGAAAGGTTTTACCTTATTGGTTTTGATATCCACAATTTGCTCTCTTCCGTTTGTTTTTGTGATCCCTACACCGTCATCACCACCAAAGCAGTGCGTATAGATATCGCCGGGACGCAGTTTTACACTAAACAATGAATCCAGCGGCAGGTAAGGATCGGCACCACCGAAATCAATCATTACCGGGATGTTCGCAAGTTTTCCGGCTTCGACGGCTCTTTCTGCGGGTTCCCAGCGGTGGCCATTGAAATGCGCCAGTTTTACCCCAACAATGTTCTCAGGATATTTTTTTGCCATTTCGGCAGTCTTTTGCGCATCCATCTGATCGATGTCATTTTCAAATTTACCACCGGCCATCCCTTCGCCTACGATATTCAGCTCTGAAAATACCCTGGTCTGTGATCTGTCTATCGTTTGTTTTTTGAATGTTTCAAAGGTTTTCCATCCGGATGATCCGGCATCTACAACCGTAGTTACTCCGGCAGGGAAGGTGAATCCATCTGCAGGTAAGGCCAGAGGTCCGTTTCTGTAGGTTCCCTGAAGATCCGTTCCCCAGAAAAAGTGTACGTGTATGTCTACCAGTCCGGGAGTAACATAGAGACCTTTGGCATTTACAACCTGACGGCCCTGTTTGGCATCAATGTTTTTGGCAACCATGACGATCTTCCCGTCATTTACAGCTACATCCATCAGTGCATCGATTTTGTTTTTGGGGTCAATAACATGACCTCCCTTAATGACCATGCTGTAAGCAGGACTGCTTTGGGCATGTGTACTGCCGGCAAACAGCATTGCCAGTGCAGTGAATAAGAGTGGGATCTTATACATAATGTGAGTTTAAAGTTTAATAATAAGGATGAAACTAACAGAAAATCTTCAGTCCTCCGCATATATAACAGGAATGATATTAATTTTTTTATTGTAAAAGCCAGACTTTATAAGCGTTTACTCTTACAGGTGGTGAGCGCTTTACCTGTTATACCACATAAGAAGTAGCAATATTCAATCTGGAGGATATTCCTTTTATTTGGGATTTTAAATTATTGAGTTTTTAATAAAATCAGAGCTTATTTAGCTTTTTTGTGGATATGAATAATAAATAATTGATTTTTAATATTTATTATTGAAAAAAAGTAATACTTTTATAATATTGGATTGCTAACCAAGTGTAAAACTGGCTCTTTTGAAGATTCGGGATAAAGAATAAGGCTTAGTGTTTAAAATACACTTAGTATTTGTAGGATTATTCCGGCAATAAAATCAAAAAGGATAAAATCTGTGGTTTAAAAGTGTGAAAGCACAAAAAATATCAGATTTTGGTTGAAAAATTTGGATGATTAAATCGAATAATACATTTTAGTAATAAAAAAGGAAATAAAAGCGGAGTTTCTGTCCCAAACATACCAGAAACGAAAGCTCAAAATATCAACTTTAACTAAATACAAAACAATGAAAACCAACAGTAGCTAAACTTTCGCCCGACCAGATCTCCGATGCGATCTACCCAAGTAAGCATTTGATACATCCGGCAAAAAATTCGAAAATTTTACTAACCCACTCACCAAACATCCGAAGTATGAAAAATTCTTTACATGAAAAATGTAATCATGCCCGCTTAACCGTACACGAGAGTTTCGCTACAAAGAAGAACAAAACCCATGTTTCTTCGTCATTGAAAGCAATGAAACTTACCGGTATCCTGGTTGTAGCGGCAGTGCTGCAAGCCGCCGCAGCGCCATCATCAAACCTTTCATTTGTTAAAACGACTAAACCGTTTTTCATTAATGAAAGCCCAATCGCTAACCACCTTCCTGTTCCGCCAATCGTAATTACAGGTAAGGTAACTGATGCAAAACGTGCACCACTTCCTGGTGTAAGTGTAAAAGTAAAAGGTACCAATGCAGGAACAACCACAGATGCAAATGGTAATTTCTCCATCAATGCACCTGACGTATCTACCCTGATCTTCTCTTCCATCGGATTTGCAACACAGGAAGTAGAGGTAAACAAAAGAACATCAATCAATATTACTTTAGCTGAAGACTCCAAAGGTTTAAGTGAAGTAGTAGTTACGGCTTTTGGTGTGAAGAGAGCAAGAAGAGGCCTGGTATATTCCAGCTCTGAGGTTACAGGTTCTTCACTGACAGAAGCACGTGAAAATAACGTAGCAAGCTCACTGACTGGTAAAATCGCCGGTGTGGATGCAAGCCAGATCTCTTCAGGACCAGGCGGATCAAGCCGCGTGGTAATCAGGGGAGCAGGCGCGATCAACCCTAACGCGAACAACCAGCCTTTATATGTTGTAAACGGTTTACCGATCAACTCTGGTAACAGTGGTGCAGGTACAAACACTGTAGGTCTGAACGTTGACCGTGGTGATGGTATCTCTTCCATCAACCCTGATGATATCGAAACGATCACTGTATTAAAAAGTGGTGCAGCAGCGGCACTTTATGGTAGCCAGGCTGCAAACGGTGTAATTTTGATCACTACCAAATCCGGTAAGGCTCAAAAAGGTATCGGTGTAGAATACAGCTCTAACGTTGTTTATGGTTCTCCATCTGCTTATCCTAACTTCCAGGAACAATATGGAGCTGGTATCGATGGGGTAAAACCTACAACTCAGGCAGCAGCCTTAAGTTCCGGCCGTTTATCATTTGGTGCCAAAGTCGATGGATCCAGCGTAGTTCAGTTTGATGGCGTTTCACGTCCGTACTCAGCAGTTGGAGTAAAAAACAACATCAACAACTTCTACAACCTGAGCCGCGACTGGACAAACACTGTTGCCTTCTCTGGTGGTAGCGAGCAATTGAACTTCAGGTTATCAGTTTCAGACCTGAGCTCTAAAGCGCAAACGCCAAACTCTACCTATAACAGAAAAACGGTGAACTTAAGCACCAGAGCTAACATGGGTAAAAACAACCTGGTTAACCTGGAGTCTACCATCCAATACAACATCGAAGATGCTAAAAACAGACCGGGTGTAGGTTATGCAGAACGTAACTCAAGCTGGGGAACTTTCCTTGCCGCCAATACAGTGGATGTGAGAAACTTCGCAGGTCCTAATGGTAATGGTACAGACGCAAACGGAAATGAGATCCAATGGAATCCGGTTCCTGCAGCTTCCAACCCTTACTTTGTAGCGTACAGCACTGGTAACAGTGATAAAACTCAGCGTTTAATCGCAAACGGTAGTATCCGTGTGAACCTGTTGGAAAACTTATTCATCAAAGGTACTGTAGCAAGAGACTTTGCTTACACAGATCTTCAGGATTATGTACCAATGGGAACAGCTTTTACACCGCTTGGTTATTTAAATACTGGTCAGCGTCAGAATGACCGTACCAACTTTAACGCGATGATGAACTACAATACTACGTTCCTCAAAGACTTTAAAGTGAATGCAATGGTGGGCGCCAACCGTGAGCGTTTGTCGGACTTAAACACAAACCTTGGTGGTATCAACTTCCAGGTGCCAAACTTTATCCACATCTCTAACTTAGCTACAATTAACCCTAATACTGACCTTGTTCCTTACAGAAACCGTGGTACTTCCGGTACTAACTCTGTATTCGGATCGGCTGATTTTGACTACAAAGGAATCGTTTACCTGTCATTCACAGGAAGGGAAGATACCTTCTCAACACTGCAGGCTGGAAACAACTCTATCTTCTATCCATCAGTAGGATCAAGTGTGATCATGTCAGACCTGGTTAAATTACCTGAAGCAGTAAGTTTCTTAAAACTGCGTGGTTCATGGGCTAAAGTAGGTAGTAATACCGTAACTCCGGGCCAGATCAACCAGGTATATAGCTTCGGAACATCATTTGGTGGTGTACCGGTACAAAACAATACCAATACATTGATCGACTTCGGTATCCGTCCGCTAAGTGTTTACACTACAGAGGGTGGTTTCGAGGTAAGGTTCCTCAAAAACAGATTGAGCTTTGACGCTACTTACTATAGCCGCGTAACTAAAGACGATCAGCTGGCACCAACAATCTCTCCAACATCAGGTTTCCTTGCTGGTTTCACTAACGTAGGTAAAGTGACTAACAAAGGTATCGAGATCTTACTGAGTGGTTCTGTGGTTCAGGCTAAAGATTTCAGCTGGAACGTAAGCATTCCTTTTGCTTACAACCAAAGTAAAATCGTTGAGCTTGCTCCGGGTTTAACAACAATTGAAGTAGGACAAGGTATCTCTAACCAGGTGAGAATCCTGAACGCCGTAGGACTTCCATATGGTACTGTTCGTGGCTGGGGATTATTGAAAGATGCCAATGGCAACCAGGTTTATAACAGAGCGAGTGGTTATGAAGTGCGCGTAGAAAAAGATCTTGGTGTGGCTAACCCACCTTGGACTATGGGTTTTGGTAACGATTTCAAATACAAGAAATTCTCACTTAACGTATTGTTCGATGCTAAATTCGGTGCTGTTGCCTATAACAACATGTGGTTATACGCTTCGAGGTTCGGTTTAACCAACGAAACTTTACCAGGCAGGGATACAGGTGTGCAGTTAACAGGTGTTGACCAGACAGGTGCGCCATTCAGCAGACTATGGGGCGTTGCCGATGTAGATAACTACTATAACAACTTAGGTAACACGATTTCAGAGATTTCAACTTTCAGCACAGATTTCGTGAAACTGCGTCAGATCATCCTGAACTATACACTGCCTTCGTTGAAACTACAAAAAATCGGTATCCAATCGGCTTCAATCGGTATCGTTGGACGTAACCTTGCTATCCTATACAGAGATAAAAAGACCAAAGCAGCAGGACTTGATCCTGAGATGCAACAATCTGTTGGTAATGCCACAGGTACTGCAGGAGCTGGTGAGCCTAGAACACGCACAATTGGTTTGAACCTGAATGTTAAATTCTAACAATTATATCGATAGAATATGAAAACGAAATTTATAAAAAGCATCTGTCTTGTGGCTGCTACGGCAATAGCGTTATTGCCATCCTGCAGCAAGGACAAACTTGCAGAATTAAATGCACCTCAGAATGCAGTGGGATTTATTATTCCTGAAAATATCTTTACTAACGTATTATTAAACACACCAAGAAACAGCTATTCAGTAATGGCAAGCGGTATGCAATATTTCTCAACTTACAAGGAAGTTCCTGGTGTTGGAGATAAATATTTCAGCTTCAATGGTGCATCGGTTGACTTTGTTGCTTTCTATACCAATAACCTGAACAGGTTGTACGTATTAAACAACGCTCTTGCCGCAACTGACGTGAACAAAAAATCGATTGTGCGTATCCTGCGTGCCTATACTTACCACCAGTTAACTGATATTGCCGGAGACGTTCCTTACTTTGACGCACTGAAAGGTGAACAAGGTACATTGAGCCCTAAATATGATACGCAGCAGGCCATCTATCTGGATATGCTGAAAGAACTGAAAGAATCTGCAGAAGCATTAAACCCTTCAAACCCTTCATTCACTACAGGAGATTTATTCTACAAAGGTGACGTGAGCAAATGGAAAAAATTCGCTTACACTTTGATGCTGAGATTGGCAATGCGTTTATCTGAGGCGAGCCCTGCAACAGCTCAGACATGGGTGCAAACTGCTATCGCAGGTGGTGTCATGACATCTGATGCAGATATCGCGAAGATCACATATACCAATACTACAGGTAACATCAACCCTAAAACTCAGAACCTGACAAACGGTGATTATGCAACTCCGGGTGGCGATAATGTAGAGGGTGGTAAATATGCTGCTACTTTTATCGACAGACTGAAGTCGACCAATGACCCACGTTTATCTGTGATCTCTATCGTATGGCAACAAAATGGTGCTGGTGGCGCATATGCAGCCAACAATAGCCCGGCTGTACAAAGAGGTATGGTAAGTGCAAGTCTGAATACTCGTCCTGCAGATTTTGATACCTATTCTGAGCCTTCTCAGCTGGTAATCAACTTCGCTGCCCCTATCCTTATCATGGGCCCTGCTGAAGCCAACTTACTGGTTGCTGAAGCTGCTGCAAGAGGATGGACAAGCACTACTACTGCTGCATCTGCATACAATGCAGCTGTACGTTCAGGGATGACACAATGGGCTTTATGGCCAACAGTTGGTGTGAGCTCTGGTGTAATCACTGCTGCTCAGATCGACGCTTACCTGGCTGCTAACCCTTACGTATCTACTGCTTCCCTTGAAGCACAGATTGAGCAGATCAACACACAAAAATGGTTATCTATGTTTGGTGATGACTATGAGGTTTATGCCAACTGGAGACGTACTGGTTACCCACGTCTGAAAAAAGTAAACTATGTAGGTAACGTTACAGGTGGATTTATGTTCCGTCGTTTCGCTCTTCCGATTTCTGAAAGACTGGTAAACCAGGCGAACTACCTGGAAGCTTTAAGCAGACAGGGATTCTCTGAGAACACTGATGACAACTTACTCACTAAAGTATGGTGGGATAAAAAGGCAGGTCTACCTTTCAACTTCAATTAATTCATAGCTAATGATAATGGGGACAGGGATTAATTTCTGTCCCCATTTGTTTTTATATCCATTTTAGATCAAAAAATATGAAACGCAGAGATCTCATTAAATACCTTTCAGTAGCCCCGGTAGTGGGCGCTGTAGGTGCAGGGATTCCATTCCTCTCCGCTAATGCGGCTGTATCCACTGTTGCTAAACGCGATCTGATCAAAGAACTGGGGCTCCGTACATTTATCAATGCTGCGGGAACCTATACCACACATACCGCTTCACTGATGCACGAAGATGTAGTTGCAGCCATCAACGATTCCTCCACACATTTTATCATGATCGGTGATATCCAGGATAAGGTAGGAGAGAAGATCGCTGCGATCTGCCATGCCGAAGCGGCCATGGTAACCTCGGGCTGCTGGTCGGCCCTGGTACTGGGAACAGCTGGTGTCCTTACGGGAACCGACCTGAAGAAAATTGCCCAGCTGCCAAACCTGCAAGGGTTCGAGAAGACACAGATGATTGTGCAGAAATCCCATAACGTGCATTATGTGCATGCCCCAACGAATACGGGTATCGAAGTGGTGGAAGTGGAAACTGCGGAAGAGCTGGAGAAAGCAATCAACCCTAAAACAGCCATGATGTGGTTTTTAAATCTGGCTACCAATGATGGTCAGATTAAACATGAGGAATGGCTCGCCATCGCAAAAAAGCACAAAATCCCAACCATGATTGATATTGCTGCCGATATTCCCCCTGTTACCAATCTATGGAAATTTAATGAGCTGGGCTTCGACCTGGTATGTGTTTCTGGCGGTAAGGCTATCCGGGGTCCGCAGAGTGCCGGTATCCTGATGGGCAGGGCAGACCTGATCAAAGCGGCACGCCTGAATGCTCCGCCTTTTGGGAACAACATCGGTCGCGGGATGAAGGTGAACAAGGAAGAGATCCTGGGTATGTACGCCGCACTGGATCACTACGTAAAACTGGACCACGATAAAGAATGGAAAGACTGGGAAGCACGGGTGGCAGTAATTGAGTCGGCCGTTAAAACCGTTGGAGGCGTAACCACTACAGTGACTGTTCCGCCGATTGCCAACCACAACCCGCTGTTAAATATTGCATGGGATACAGCTAAGGTAAAGATCAGCAGTGATGATCTGGCCCTGGCCTTGCGCAATGGCAACCCTTCTGTGGAGATCATGAAGTTCTCTCCAAACAGCATTAACATTACTGTTTTTATGCTGAAACCGGGTGAAGACAAGATTGTCGCCAAACGCGTTCAGGAAGAACTGAAAAAGGTAAGTTAATCAAATAAACAAAGAGATGTACAGATATCTGTATATCTCTTTGTTTACTAAAATACAGGCCTGGTTTAATCGAGCAGGCCTTTTTCCCAATGTCCGAGTTCAAACAGCGCTTCGATCTCTACCGGAATGTTGTCTGGCAATGAGCCAAAGCCCACGGCACTTCTTACACCGATACCATTCTGTTTACCCCAGACTTTCACGAAAAGTTCGCTGCATCCGTTGATGATATAGGGATGTTTTTCAAACTCAGGAACACAGTTGACCATTCCGAGTACCTTGATTACGCGTTTCACTTTATTTAAACTTCCCAGATTGGTTTTTATCGTTGAGAGGATGGTCAGGCCTACCTGCTGTGCAGCCAGTTTACCCTGTTCCATATCGATGTCTTTGCCAATGCGGCCTTTGATCAGTTGTTTGTCATTCTGTACTGGTCCGTGTCCGGAGATATATAAATATTTACCATCAATCAGATAAGGGGTGTAAACGCCGATGGGCGTTGGGGCAGGAGGCAGGATTAAACCGGTTTTCGCAAAATTTTCTTCAGGAGTTGAATTTTCCATTGATCTTGGGTTAAGTGTTTTTATTTAAAAATACTATTTTATTTATATTTTAGTGATATTTCCATCACAACCAGATATGAAGTTTTTCAAAAAACCGCGCACGTTCCGATTTCTTTTTTTACTGATTTTTGTTGCTGCTGTACAACAGGCATTTTCACAGTCGGCCCATGCTCCGGCTTATCCGCTGGTCACCCACAATCCTTATTTCAGTATCTGGTCTGGTACCGATAAGCTGAATGCTTCCAACAGTAAACACTGGACGGGCAAAGAGCAGCCGATGGTGGGCCTGATCAAAGTTGATGACCAGATTTACCGTTTTATGGGAACTCTGGCGCCACGCTACAGCAGCATTCTGGCAACGGGCGAGGAGAAGCCATCCAGATGGCAGTATCAGGATGAGTACCCCGGTGATGGCTGGCAGGGGGAGTTATTCCCGGATCATAAATGGAAAATCGGGATGTCACCTTTCGGAGATGCCCGCGCCCGGGTAGGCACAGCCTGGACGGGCAAAGATCTTTGGGTACGCCGTAAGTTCAGGCTCAAGACGATACCCACAGGCCCCCTGGTGCTCAAACTTCATCAGGACGATGATGCTGAAGTTTTTCTCAACGGAAAGCTGATCGTCAACCGCAAAGGTGCTACAGGCAATATGGTCGTGATCCCTTTTGATGAGGAAATGAAATCGGCTTTAAAACTCGGCGAAAATATCCTTGCTGTTCATTGTCTGAATACAGGCGGCGGCGCATGGCTGGATGCAGGTATTGCGGAGCAGGTGGCCGACCGCCCGATTGATCATTTCCCGCTGGCAGAACAAACCCATGTAGAAATGACGGCTACGCAGACGATGTATACTTTCAAATGTGGTGCGGTAAACCTTAAACTTACGTTTAGCTCACCATTGATCCTGCAGGATATCAAATTATTGTCCAGTCCGGCTTCTTACCTCAGCTTTGAAGTGAGTGCCAGCGACGAAGGCCAGCACCAGGTTTCGGTATTTACCGGGATTTCTTCTGACCTTGCCGTTAACCAGTCTTCGCAGGAAGTACGCGCAATAGCTTATACCAGCAAGGGGCAGTCGATCTTAAAAGTGGGAACTACAGCTCAGCCACTGCTGAAGAATAAAGGCGATGATGTGCGCATTGATTGGGGATATCTATATGTCTCGATACCTTTTTCCGCCAACGCAAAACAATATATTACGCGTGCCGAAGATGCTTTGGCTTCCTTCAGAAAAGATACCAAACCAAGCCGCAACCTCAGGGGAACATCATTGATGCTCAATACTGTAGTTCCTTTTGGCAGCGTAGGGGCAGAAAGTAAAAAGAAGTTCCTGGTCCTTGGTTACGATGAGTTATATGCAGTGCAATATTTCAACCAAAACCTGAAACCGCTGTGGCGCGATGTTCCGGGAGCGACCATGGAAGGTCTGCTCAGTGAGGCAGCTATCGGCTATGACAAGGTGATCGGGAAATGTAATGTAACGGATACTACTGTTTACAAGGATGCCCTTGCTGCGGGTGGCGAGCATTATGCCAGAGTTTGTGTCCTGGCCTACCGCCAGAGTATTGCCGCACACCAGCTGGTGAGAAGTCCGGAAGGGGAACTGCTTTTTCTCTCCAAGGAAAACTTTAGCAACGGCTCTATCAATACCGTTGACGTGACCTATCCTTCGGCACCCTTATATTTACTTTATAATCCGGAACTGCTGAAAGGAATGCTGAACGGTATCTTCAGCTACAGCGAAAGTGGCAAATGGACAAAGCCCTTTGCTGCGCATGATCTGGGTACTTATCCTATAGCCAACGGGCAGACCTATGGTGAAGATATGCCGGTGGAGGAATCGGGTAACATGATTATCCTGACGGCGGCCATTGCTGCGGCAGAGAAAAATGCTGAGTATGCGAAGAAACACTGGAAGACGCTGACGATCTGGACAGACTACCTGGCGCAGGCGGGTTTTGATCCGGGCAACCAGTTATGTACGGATGACTTTGCGGGGCACCTTGCCCATAACGCAAACTTATCTGTAAAAGCTATAGTAGCTATTGGGGCCTATGCCCGCATGGCTGATATGCTGGGAGAAACACAGACAGCGGCAAAATACAGGCAGCTGGCTGCAGGCATGGTGTCAAAATGGATGCAGAAAGCCGATGCGGGCGACCACTATGCACTGGTCTTTGACGACCAGAATACCTGGAGCCAGAAATACAATATGGTCTGGGACAAAGTGCTGGGGCTGAATTTATTTCCGCAGCAGGTGTATGACCGTGAGATCAGGTTTTACCTGAACCACCAGAATGCCTTCGGCCTGCCTCTCGATAGCCGTAAAACCTATACCAAATCTGACTGGATCATCTGGACGGCGACGATGGCCGAAAAGAGGGTAGACTTTAAAGCCCTGGCGGAGCCCGTATTTAACTATGCGATGGAAACTTCTTCACGGGTGCCCATGAGCGACTGGCATGAGACGCTGGACGGCAGGATGGTAGGCTTCCAGGCCCGCAGTGTAGTGGGGGGCTATTTCATGAAGGTGCTGGCAGACAAGATGAAAACACCCTGACATGACTTAGCTGATATTGTCTAATGATTTAACAATATGAACCTAAGGAGGATTCTTTGCTGATTCTTTGATATCTATGTATATCTAATTACCGATCAGCAAATGAAAATATCAAATACCTCTTTCAGCCTTGTATTTAGCCTGTTAATCCTGAGTGTAAGTCCTCAGTTTGCAGCTGCCCAAAGTGGCGCCTGTACGATAGATCATGACCATGAAGCGGAAGATAAAACTGAGCCCTTCTTTCTCCGTCCTGCCAGTAGTGCAAGATTGGAAGGTGCAGCAGAATTGCCGCTCAAAGGTAGCAGGAGCTTTAAACTGAACACTACTGAAGGTACCTGGCTGTCGCTCGATGTGAGTCCTGATGGTAAAAAGATCATATTTGCGATGCTGGGGGATATCTATGAGATACCTTTTGCAGGGGGAAAAGCCAGACAGCTCACTTCAGGTATTGCCTTTGACTCCCAGCCAAAATACAGCCCTGACGGTAAATCCATTGCTTTTATCTCTGACAGGGATGGTGCAGAAAATGCCTGGATCATGAATGCAGAAACGGCAGCGATGGGCAAACAGCTTACCAAAAGCAGGGATGAATATTTCCAGGGACTGGAATGGTCGCCCGATGGACAATATATCGTGGTTGCCAAGGGTGTAGGTACCCCAAAGCTGAACCTCTACCATATCGCCGGCGGAACAGGCTCCCTGCTGACGCCCACACCGGATGATATCAAAACCATAGAGCCTGCCTTTAGCAAGGATGGCGGAAAAATCTGGTTCTCACGCCGTAAGGGGATGTGGGATTACAATGCACAATTACCACAGTACAACCTGGCTACGTTCGACCGTAAGACGGGGGAGATGGAGAACGTCGTTTCGAGATATGGCTCGGCATTTTCGCCAACTCTATCGCCTGATGGCAAATGGCTGGTATACGGTACCCGTTACAATACAGAAACTGGTCTGGTGCTGCATAACCTGGCTACGGCTGAGGAGAAATGGCTTGCCTATCCGGTGCAGCATGATGAACAGGAATCGCTGGCCCCGATGGGTGTGCTGCCCGCCATGTCTTTTACGCCAGACAGCAAAAATGTGGTGGCCAGCTATGGTGGTAAAATATACAGCATCGCTATTGATGCCTCCGGAGCTAAAGAAATTCCTTTCCAGGTAGAGACGGAAATCATGATCGGCCCCAGGCTGGAGTTCAAATATCCCATCAGGGACGATGCACAGATAGCGGCAAACCAGATCAGGGATCTTACGGTATCTCCGAATGGTAAAAAAGCGGTATTTACAGCTTTTAACAGGTTGTATATCATGGATTATCCAAATGGTACGCCAAAAAGGATGACCAGTATGGAACTTACGGAAGCACAGCCGGCATGGTCGCCCGACGGAAAGACAATTGCCTATGTCACCTGGGACGACAAAGATGGGGCGTTGTATAAGATAAATGCCGCTGCGGGGAGTAAACCTCAGCTGCTCACAGAGAAAGGGTTTCTCTTCCAGGAACCCGTATGGTCGCCCGACGGGACAAAGATCATCTTTGTGCAGGGGCTGGCTACAGGTTACCGCCTGGGGACCAACAACAGGGCTGCTGCGAAGCAGTCTGTCAGCTGGATTGCCGCAACTGGTGGAAAACTTAATTTTATCTCCAAAGCTATTGGTGCGAAACCGCATTTCTCCAATAACGACGGACTGATCTATATGAGTAATATGGCAGACGGCCTGTTTTCGGTCGACTGGAAAGGGCAGAACAAAAAAGGGGCTGTAAAACTCACAGGCATCACTACCTACGATTTCAGCAACACCAACGGCGCACAGTTCAGCTTCTTCAGAAGAACTGCTACACCATCAAAGATCATCAAATCGCCGAAAGGGGATAAAGCACTGGCCCTGATTGCCAATGATATTTACATCGTGACCGTTCCTGAAGCAGGGGCCGTAACACCGGTAATTTCCGTAGCTGATGTGAGCAAAGCCTCGTACCCCAGCTGGAAGATCACTGAGATTGGTGCGGAGTTCCCGTCATGGTCTGAGGATGGAAAGAAAGTGTACTGGTCGCTCGGCTCGAGTATGTTCGCCTACGATCTGGACAAGAAGGAAACTACAGGATACACACCTGAAGAAGCAGAAGTGTCGGTCAGCATTGCCCGCGATATTCCACAGGATGAACTGCTGCTGCAGGGTGGCCGTATCATCACAATGAAAGGGGATGACGTCATCGAGAATGGAGATATCCTGATCAGGAATAACCGTATCGTTGGCGTAGGTGCTTCGGGATCACTATCGCCTTCAGCAAAAGCAAAGGTGATCGATGTGAAAGGTAAAACCATCACTCCGGGATTCTTCGACCTGCATGCCCACCTGGGTGGAGCTTCAGGAATCGAAATCGGGCAGCCGATCGCGTATCTGAGTCAGCTGGCCTATGGGGTAACCACCATCCGTGACCCGCAGCCGGGAACGACTGACATCCTGACTTACGGAAACCTCGTTGATGCAGGGAAAATGCTCGGCCCGAGGTTGTATTCTACAGGTCCGGGACTGGCCTACTGGGCATATAATCTGAAAAGTCTTGACCATACCAGGAGTGTGCTGAAACAATATTCGAAATACTGGAATACCAAAACCCTTAAGATGTATGCTGTGGGTAACCGCCAGCAGCGTCAGTGGGTGATCATGGCTGCTAAAGAACAGCAGCTGATGCCGACCACTGAAGGAAACCTGGATATGAAGTTAAACCTGACAGAGGTGCTGGATGGTTATCCGGGTCATGAACATGGTTATCCGATGTTCCCTTGGTATAGCGACTACATAGATTTTATCGCCAAATCCGGTATCACGTACTCCTCAGCTTTAATTCTGGGTTATGGTGGCCCGAGTGGGGAGAGTTATTTCTATGAGAAAGAGAATATTCAGAATGACACCAAACTGAACCACTTCAGTGCGAAGGAAGATATCGACCGGAGGGCGAGACGCAGAAAGGAATGGTTTGCGGATGAGGAATATGTGTTTACGCGCCAGTCGAAGATCATCAATGAGGTACTTAAAGCCGGAGGTAACCCTTCTATAGGTGCACACGGGCAGCTGCAGGGTTTGGGTTATCACTGGGAACTCTGGATGAACCAGGCGGGAGGCATGCGCAACATTGATGTGCTTAAACTCGCTACGATTAACGGGGCAAGGGGCATCGGACTGGATGGCGACCTGGGTTCTATAGAAACGGGAAAACTGGCCGATCTGGTGATCATGGACAAAAATCCGCTTGAAAATATCCGGAATACAAACACCATTAAATATGTCATGAAAAACGGAAGGCTTTACGATGGGAATACCCTGGATCAGGTAGCTCCCCTGACCGTAAAAGCCCCGGAGTATAACTGGCAAAAAAGAATGCCCGAGAATCTTCCGGGAATAAAAATGCATAACTAAACAAATAAATATTATGGAACCACATTTATTTTTAACCATTAAACTACTCCAGCTATGAGAAAAAATCTACTTTTTACTTTCATGCTGGCAGTGCTTTTTTGTGTGCAGGGATTTGCACAGCAAAGGGTATTAAAGGGCCGTGTAACCGGCGCTACCGGCAAAGAAACTTTAATCGGCGTAAGTGTAAAGCTGAAAGGCACGCCAACAGGAACCACGACGGGTGCAGATGGGCAGTTTTCCCTGTCGGTACCTTCAGGCGGCGGCGTTCTGGTATTTACTTTCATTGGTTACGAAACCAGGGAGATCGCCATTGGCAACCAGACTTCCTTTGACATCGTCCTGCCTGAAACAAACGAAGGACTCAATGAAGTCGTGGTAGTAGGTTACGGCACACAAAAGAGAAAAGAGATCTCCGGAGCCATATCTTCAGTTAAAGGATCAGAAATAGCGAACCTTGCCGTTGCTAGTCCGGACCGCGCCATTCAGGGCAAGGCTGCGGGGGTGCAGGTAAACTCCAGCAACGGACTTCCGGGTGGTGCCACCGAGGTGCGTATCCGTGGTACGGGTTCTGTGAATGCAGGAAACGAGCCGCTGTACATTATCGACGGGGTACAGGTGTCTGCGGGTAGCCGCACCGTCAACCTCGCTTCATCCAACCCATTGAGCTCCCTCAACTCTAATGATATCGAGTCCGTAGAGATCCTTAAGGATGCTGCTGCAGCTTCAATTTATGGTGCACAGGCAGGAAACGGGGTTATCATCATCACCACCAAAAAAGGTAGAGCAGGCAAACAGGAAATCAACTTCAGTACTTACTACGGGGTATCCAACCTGGTAAAAGGTATCGACCTGCTGAATGGTCCTGAATGGACAGCGCTGAGCCGCGAATCTATCGTGAACACAGGAAACCTGGTGGGTGGATACAACGCGGATCAGGCCAACGGTCTTGCTGCCAATGCACCTACGTACGACTGGCTGGATGCAATTACGAGAAAAGGTAAAGTACAGAACTATGAGCTGTCAGTAAATGGCGGGAACGAGAAAATGCGTTATTTCATCGCTACCTCCTACAATAACCAGGAGCATCAGTTCAAAGGTTACGATTTCAAAAGAGGCACATTCAGGGTAAACCTGGACAATAAACTGTCGGATAAATTCTCGCTTGAAACCAGGGTAAACCTGAGTACCGTTACGCAGAACTCTTCTGATATTCCATCGTTCCAAAACTACAATATCTTTATTACCGGTCTTGCGGGTAACCCGATCGATCCGATTTACAGAGAAGACGGTTCAATCAATACGACACTGCGCCCGGGATGGGATAACCCGCTCTTCAGTTTGGAGAACAACAAAAACCTGGGTGTAACCAATCAGGGTATCGGTAATTTTGCACTGAACTATGATATCCTTCCGGGATTGAGGTTCAGGTCATCGTACTCTCTGGAATATACTACAACGGATGAAGAGCTGTTTTACGATCCGAGAAGTGCGGGCGGGGTGGCCGTAAACGGGGTAGTAAGGTTCAACAAATCGAATACCGTAAACTGGCAGACAGACCAAACGCTGACCTACAACCATGTTTTTGAAAAGAAGCACAGCGTAACAGCCTTATTGGGATACAACTACAGGAATGAAGTTTACAGACTGCTGAACACACAGGGTAATGGTGTGGCGATACCTGCATTTGGCGAAACGCTGGCAGGAACAACTCCTTCGATATTATCATCTGTATTCAACCAGTTTAAAACTGCAGGTGTCTTTGCCCGTCTGGGTTATACCTATGATGATAAATACATTATCCAGGGAACACTGAGAAGAGACGGATCATCCCGTTTCGGCGACAATAACAAGTTTGGGTTTTTCCCGGCAGTATCGGGAGCATGGAGGATTAACAAGGAGGATTTCCTGAAGGATTCCAAAATTATATCCGACCTGAAACTGAGAGCCAGCTACGGGGAGACAGGAAACAGTGAGATCTCCTTCTACCCGGGTCTGTCTTTATTTGCATCAAATGCCAATGCCTCTTACAACAGCAGGGCAGGTATCGTGTTCAACCAGCTGGGGAACTCCAATGTGGGATGGGAGCGTAACGTGACCAAAAACTTTGGTGTCGACTACGGTTTGTTTGGAGGTCGTATCTCGGGATCGGTAGATTACTTTATCCGTACAACGAAAGACCTGCTGCTGAACAGGCCGCTGCCAAATACATCGGGATTTGCCAGCATTGCTGAAAACATCGGCTCCCTGGAGAACAAAGGTTTTGAGATCGGCCTGTCGACCATGAACCTTACCGGTGAATTTAAATGGAACACGGATTTCAACATCACGTTCATCAAGAATAAAGTATTATCACTATTGGTTGAAGGACAGGATTTACCGGCCAACAATCTCTGGATTGGCAAGCCGCTGGGTCTGATCTATGTGCCGCACTGGGCAGGGGTAAACCCGGCAGACGGAAGGCCGATGTGGTATGATGTGAACGGTAATATTACGTATACACCAACAGCAGCGGACAGGAAGTTCTCTGAAGACAATACAAGAACGCCAAAATATTATGGCGGGATCACGAATAGCTTAAGTTATAAAGGCTTCGACCTCTCTGTATTCTTCCAGTATCAGGTGGGTACCATACAGCAGGATCAGTCGAGAGCCTGGTTGCTGAGTGACTTCAGGTACAACTTTAACCAGTATGATGAAGCCCTCAACAGATGGACTACACCGGGACAGATTACCGATGTGCCGAAACTGTACGCAGGTGCACAACAGCCGGGAACATCGAGCTCTGTATTTGGCGCCGGAGGTGGTACTGACCGTTTCTACTCTGATGCTTCCTACCTGAGGCTGAAATCGGTAAACCTTGGCTATAACCTGCCAAAGGCGCTGGTGGCCAAAGTTGGACTGAGCAACCTTAAAGTTTATGTACAGGCCTATAACTTGTGGACACTGACCAACTATACTGGTCTTGATCCGGAATTTGCTGCCGGTGCCTATAACATGGGACTTGCACCACAGGGACAATCATACACTGCCGGTCTTCAGGCAACATTCTAATCCTTAAACCTATTGTCATGATAAAGAACATCAAAATATATATTGCATTTACCCTCGCCCTGCTGATGGCTACTTCCTGCACCAAGACGCTGGAAGTTACACCAAGGACTTCACTGGCTGCGGATGATGCGCTGACGACCCTGCTGGGGGTACAGGCAGCTTTAAATGGAACTTATGCAGGATTGCGTGGCCCCGCAGGATATACGGCTACTCCCGGAGCAGCAACCTACTACGGCAGGGAGATGACCCTCAACCCGGAACTGCTGGCAGATAACGTGAGAAACGTAAACCCTGCAACCTGCAGCTGCCGCGGAAATACGCTGCTGATCAATGCGGTGAGTGCTCACCTGAATATCTGGAACGCTGCTTATGGTGTGATCACCAAGGCGAACGTCGTACTCGCTGCTGCGGATAAGCTGAATGACGGCACTACGCCTGCACAGAAAGCAAGTGTAAAGGCTCAGGCCTTGTTTGTAAGGGCGCTGGTCTACTTCGACCTGATAAAGATCTATGCATACAACCCTAACTTTATCCAGAATAACTTCAGCCTCGGCGTACCCCTGGTACTGGATGCTGTGGATGACTACAGCAAGGTAACCTTTCCTGAAAGGGCTTCGGTTACAGCAGTATATGCACAGATTGAAAAAGACCTGCTGGAGTCAATCGGTTTATTTGGTACTACAGGTGTAAATGCATCAGCAGGAACACCATATATCGCTACTGCAGGCGCATCACACGCTTTACTGAGCAGATTATACCTGTACATGGGCGGCACTAAAAATGCGGCTGCGGTGACTGAGGCTACGGCGGCATTAAGTTCGGGTATCGGTACTTTCCAGGCTACCCCGGCGGCTTACCTCTCGATGTGGGCTGCGGCATCAAAACCGGAATCTATGTTTGAGCTGCAGTTTGCTTCTACGGCAGAGCTTCCGCAAAATCCGAATGACAATACGATCCAGGCAAATTACCAGCAGGTACTTAACGGAACTACCCGCGTAGGTTTTGGCGATATCGTGGTGTCCAACAATCTGCTTGCAGAATATGAAGCGAATGATGTGCGCCGCAATGTCATGGTTAACTACACCAGGGCTGACGGGGAGCAAGTAGTGCAGACAAACAAGTTTCAGGGCAGTAAAGGCTCTTTCGGTTTTGACAATGTGCCGATCATCAGGATTTCAGAGATGTACCTGAACAGGGCTGAAGCCAGCGCAAGGTCAGGCAATGAGTCACAGGCAGTGTCAGATCTGAACGTGATCCGCAATAGGGCCGGTTTGCCAGCCATCAATCCCGCAGGTCCGGCACTGATCGAAGCCATCCTGAAAGAAAGAAGACTGGAACTTGCTTTTGAGGGCCACCGTTTCTTTGACCTTACACGTCTTGGAAGGGATATTCCGAAGGCAACAATTGCTACCATTCCTTTCAGCGACTACAGAATCCTGGCACCGCTGCCGCTGACAGAATTGGATGTCAACAAAAATTTAGTTCAAAATCCTAGATATTAATACAATGAAGATCAATAAATCCATATATATCATCCTTGCGGCGATGACGATTCTATCCTGCAAAAAGAGGGATCTTACCTACACAGGGCCGGCCGTTGTAGAATTTAACAACCCGTTAACAGGGGTGAATACCAAACTTGCGGGAGCCTCTATCGGTGGTATCTCTGTTGTGGGCGATAACGCTAATATCCCTATCCGTGGCGACCGCGACAGCATCGTGGTGCAGCTGGTTGGTCCGCAGCGCAATCAGCCTGTTGATATCACCTACACGGTTGTTCCGGGAACGGCCGTTGAGGGTACCGACTACGAGATCCTGGGTACACGGGGAACAGTTACCATCCCTGCCAATGCAAGTGCAGCGGCCATCCGCCTCAGGCTTTTTAACACGGCTACGGTAGCCACGAATGTGAAAACAGTATCATTCAGGATCAGCAATACCAATGTGAACGAAGTAGGTGTAAGTGAAAACTACCGTACTTATGCATTGAGCATCTACCCGATGAAAGCTTATGTAGACAGGGTGATCAGTTCTCAGGGCGGAACACAGGGCAGTTACTTTTCAACCAGCACCGGATTGACATATACCGGCACTACGGGTGAAGGGGTAGCAGCAGATATTGCTTATACCGTGGTTAGCCGCACAGTAAATGGTGCCGCAACGCTGGTTCCTGTATTGATCTCTCCTGAAGTATTGAGCGGGAATGTGGCTGCTTCGGCAACAAAATACTCGGCACGTGTATTTGTACCGGCGGCAACTGTACCTGCCTACCTGCAGAAATCGTGGGCTACTTCACAGCTTGGAGCCGTTACCGCTGCAACAGTATCGGCTATCCCTGTAACGGGTGCTACCGCAACTGCAGCTGTTAATAACTCTGTGGATATTGTGGAGAACGGAATTTATGGTTTTGTAAATGAGAGTGGTAAAAAAGGATATATTAGAGTAAAATCGTTAACGGCAGGCATCTCCGGCGCAGTCACATTTGATGTAATGGCTCAGCCCTAAGGCATGCCCGGCCATAAATAAAGAGAATGAAAGTAGAAGAAATAGTGGGAACGCAAGAAGTAATCGCACAGGAACAGAAATACGGCGCACACAATTACAGTCCGCTGCCGGTAGTGTTAACAAAAGGAGAAGGTGTGTATCTCTGGGATATCGAGGGGAATCGTTATTACGATTTCCTCTCGGCCTACAGTGCCGTCAACCAGGGGCATTGTCACCCGAAGATTATCGGCGCCATGACTGCCCAGGCATCAAGGCTCACCCTTACTTCGCGTGCCTTTTATAACGACAGGCTGGGAGATGCCGAGAAGTTTGTATGTGAATTTTTTGGGTACGACAAGGCACTGTTTATGAACGCTGGTTCTGAAGCAGTAGAAACGGCCATCAAGCTGGCGCGCAAATGGGGCTATACCAAAAAAGGTATTGCAGCCAATACCGCGATGATCCTTGCTGCGGAGCGTAACTTCCATGGCCGCACCACGGGAATTATTTCTTTTTCTACAGACCCTTCCAGTACGGAGGGCTTCGGCCCGGCAAACCCGGGATATAAGGTGATCCCTTTTAATGACCTGCAGGCACTGGAAACAGAACTGATCAACCACCCGGAGATCTGTGCCTTTCTGGTAGAGCCGATACAGGGTGAAGCGGGGGTGCTGATCCCGGAAGAGGGATACCTGAAAAAAGCGCATGAGCTTTGTAAGAAATATAATGTAAAGCTCATTACCGATGAAATACAAACCGGAATAGGACGTACCGGCAAAATGCTGGCGGCATATTACGATGATGTGCATGCCGATATGCTCATCGTGGGCAAGGCTTTGTCGGGCGGCGTAATGCCGGTATCAGCGGTACTGTGTGACGATGAGATCATGTTGTGCATCAAACCTGGTGAACATGGTTCTACTTTTGGCGGCAACCCTATTGCGGCAGCGGTGACCATCGCCAGTATGGAAGTGATGCTCGATGAAAAGCTGACAGAGAATGCTTTTGCGATGGGTAAGATCTTCCGTGAGCGTATGTCTGCCCTGCAGCTGAAACGTCCTGATCTGATCAGTGCGGTGAGAGGCAAAGGCTTGCTGAATGCCGTGGATATCATTCCCGACGAGAAATTTGGCTCTGCCTCGGATGTTTGCCTGATGCTCATGAAAAAGGGACTGTTGTGTAAAGCAACGCATAAACATACGATCAGGTTCTCTCCTCCATTGGTAATTACAGAGGCGCAGGTACAGGAATGCTGCGACCTCATTGAAAATGTGATTTTAAGTATATGAAAAGATTCAGAATGACAGGCAGGGCGCTGCTGGCCATCACAGCCTGCACGCTGCTGTACAGCTGTGCCGGAAAGCCCCATCAGTCGGCCGAGGCTGTAGTGACCGGGAAAATATGGACAGGTGATCCTGAACATCCCTGGGCTGAAGCCATGGCGATCAGCGGTGACTCCATCCTTGCCGTAGGCAGTATGGGCGATGTGAAAGCATGGATTGGCAAGAGTACAAAGACCACCACCACTGATACAGCTAACCTGATTGTTCCGGGCTTTATTGATAGTCATACGCATTTTGTGGACGGGGGACTGAAATTATCTTCAGTACAGCTGCGCGATGCAAAGAGCCCTCAGGAGTTTATCCGCAGGATTGCCGACTTTGCAAAAACGCAGAAAAAGGGGGTATGGATCACCGGTGGTAGCTGGGACCATCAGAACTGGGGTGGTGAGCTGCCCGAAAAGAGCTGGATAGATTCTGTCACTAAGGATAATCCGGTATGGATCAACAGGCTGGACGGGCATATGTTGCTGGCCAACAGTCTTGCGCTGAAGCTTGCCGGTGTTGATGACAACATCAAAGATGTAAAAGGTGGCGAGATCATCCGTAAGAACGGAAAGGTGACAGGCCTGCTGAAAGACAATGCCAAGGAAATTGTCAATAAGGTAAACCCGCTTCCGGATAATGGGCAAAAGGATGCCGCACTGCAGGCAGCAATGCAATATGTGGCTTCTAATGGTGTAACTTCTATCGTAAGCCTTACCGGAACAGGATATGGCAGCTATATCGATGTTTACAAAAGGGCAAAAGAGCAGAAAAAATTAAGCACCAGGATCTACGCGGTAGCAGAACTGGAAAACTGGGCTGCCCTGGCGAAAGACATCAAAGAAAATGGCAGGGGCGATAAATGGGTGAAACTGGGTGGTGTAAAAGGATTTGTGGATGGCTCTCTGGGCTCACACACGGCGGCTTTTATGCATCCTTTTACAGATGCTCCTGCAGACTCGGGATTTTTTGTGATCTCTGAAGACCTGTTATACAAACGGTTGAAATCTGCCGACAGCGCTGGCCTGCAGTTGTTTGTACATGCGATAGGCGACCGCTCGATCAATGCTTTGCTGAATGTGTATGAGCGTATTGAAAAAGCAGATGGCCCCCGCGACAGGAGGATGCGCATGGAACATGCACAGCATATTTTTCCGGCCGACCTGCCGAGGTTTGCCAAACTGGGGGTGATTGCCAGTGTACAGCCCTACCATGCTATTGATGACGGGCGCTGGGCAGAGAAGGTCATTGGTCATGAACGCGCTAAAACTACCTATGCTTTCCGCTCATTGCTGGATGCAGGTGCAAAGATTACGCTGGGCAGCGACTGGTTTGTGGCTCCTGCATCACCTTTACTGGGAATTTACGCTGCGGTAACGCGGCGTACGCTGGATGACAAAAACCCGCAGGGATGGATTCCGGAGCAAAAGCTTACAGTAGAGGAAGCCTTGAAAGGATACACCATCCAGGCGGCATATGCGACCTTTGAGGAGCAGCATAAAGGCTCCCTGAAAGCAGGAAAACTGGCAGATTATGTGATTCTTGAAAAGGATATCACGAAAATCGATCCTGTAACAATTAAAGATGTAAAGATATTGAGCACTGTGGTTGGTGGTAAAGAAGTCTACAAAAACCCGGTGAAAAACTAAAGAAATGTTTATTCCAAGTAAGTACAAAATAACAGACGAGGCGATCATCAGCAGGTTTATTCAGGCCAATGGTTTTGCCACGCTAATCACAGGTGGTCCGGGTACGCCCCAGGCTACACATATACCGGTAGAGCTGGAAGTGAATGCAGCAGGAAAAGAGGTGCTCTGGGGACATATCGCCAGGGCTAACCCCCAGTGGCAGGTGTTTGAGCAGCACCCTGAGGTGCTGGTTACTTTTATGTCGGACCTCCACCAGTATATTTCCTCCTCCTGGTATAACTTCCCCGAAGCACCAACATGGAACTATATGAGTGTGCATGTTTCCGGAAAAATCAGGATTCTGGATGAAGAACAAAAGTGGGAGTCGGTACGCCGACTGACAGACAGGTATGAGCAGGGGAATCCCAATCCCGTATCACTGGATGCATTGCCGGAAAATGTACAGCGACAGATGAATGGTATCGTGGCCTTTGAAATAGAGATCAGCAAAAGGGAAGCTGTATTTAAGATGAGCCAGAACAGGGACGAAGAAAATTTTCAGCATATCCTGCTGAAACTCAGGGAAAGCAAAGATATCCGCTCTGTCCTGGTGGCAGACATCATGGAGAATATCAGAAAGGGTCTCAATTAAATTGCGTTATATAATTCAGTATTATTCACCCTGAATTTTTTCAGGTATTCTCTCGGTGCAATACCGGTGATCTTCTTGAACACTTTGTTAAAGTTGATCGCACTGTTAAAGCCCGTAGCATAAGCGACGGAGGAGATCCCTTCGTCGTCTCCTTTTATAATCTTCACACAAGCGGCATTGATCCTGATTTCCTGCAGAAAGGTAATATAGGTCTTGCTGGTATGTTTCTTAAAATATTTACAGAATGCCTGTGGTGTCATATGACAGAAATCCGCAACCATATCCAGAGAGATATCCTCTGTGTAATGGGCAAGGGTGTACTGGTATATTTTGTTGATCCTGTTGCTCTCCGCTACCGGAATAGTTTTACTGTTGCTTCCTGAAGACAGCGAGGTGTACTCGTTCAGGTTCAGGCTCAGGTAATGCAGGAGCTTCATAAAGTTGAGTAACCTCGGTAGTCCCGTCGTAATCACAATCTTTCGCATCTTCATCTCTACCTGATTCTGGTTCCCGTCAGGAATCTGGATGCCATAATTGATCTGCTCCACAAAACGTCTGATCTGGTCCAGCTCCGGCAGGTTAATGAGGTTGCTGAAAATCGTTTTAGGGTCAAAGTACAAATGGATCGCATGGGCACTGCCATTCTTCATCTCGTTGAAATACGATTCATCAGAACGGAAAATATGTGGCTGGTTGGCACTGATAATGTAAATTTCTCCCGCTGCAAAGCGCTGTGTATAGTTATCAATAATCAACGTTCCCTCGCCCTTTACGATCAGTGTGATCTGCATTTCGTCATGGCGGTGGAAATAGTTGTAAAAATAAGGGAGCACATCCTCTTCAATAATTATCGAGTCATTACTTGCCGGGACCGCAAATTGAACTACTTTCATAATTTTATTGATTGGGTTAGAAATTTAGATTGTTTTGTTGATATATAGGGCTAAAAATATATCACGGTGAGTGGTTTGATCAATATTTCTGTCCTATAAATCCCTAATTTAAATAAAAATGTTAAATAATGTTAATATTGAAATTCCCAATGCCGCTAAAACGGAGTTTTCAAGAATAATTACTAATAATGGAAGGTAATTGGATAATATTGGATAATAATTTTTTATGCGATATTAATTTTGGTTAGGCTTTAAAATTAATAACCCATTCTTAAACCCAAAGCAGAAGGTCATTTAAGACATGATTTTTTGGGCAAAAGCTATCTTCAGGGCCGTTGTTTTTGCAAAATAATTGGTATTATTAAAAAAAATTAACAACCTGCAAAGCTGATCTACTCACCAGAACCGCGCAGAAAAACCCAAAAACAAAATGAAAATAGTTTACATTACTTTAGCCTTGTGCTTCTTTTACAACTTCTCGTTCTCCCAAAACGACGTGGTAAATGATGACGAGGGCAGCAGTTACAACCTGAACAAACCAGAACGTGAAGAATGGCTCCGTGATACGGGTGCCGGTTTGTTTATTCACTTCAATGTTGATGCCCAGCTGGGCGTAGTGATCAGTCACTCGCTCGTAGGTGCTTCCAACGATTATGTTGACCGTTATTTTAATGAATTGCCTAAAACGTTCAACCCTTCAAAGTTCAATCCCAAAGAAATTGCCGAGCTGGCAAAGATGGCGGGGATGAAATACATTTGTTTCACCACAAAACACCATGCCGGATTCTGTTTCTGGGATACAAAAACTACAGATTTTAATATTACAAAAACGCCTTACAAAAAGGATATGCTGAAGGAGTTTGTAGAAGCTACCCGGGAAGCAGGACTGGATGTAGGTTTCTATTTCTCTCCGGAAGATTTCAACTTCCTGCGTAACCATAACATCCCGATCAGCAGAACAAACGTGCAGATGGATGCCAAAACTACAAAAGCTTATAACGACTATAACCAGAAGCAATGTGAAGAGCTGATGACCAACTATGGTAAGATCGATGTGTTTTTTATCGATGGCGAACCTAAGGAAGTGGTAAAAGAAACTTGCTGGAGGTTACAGCCAAACCTGCTGATTACGCGTGGTGCGATTAAAACTCCTGAGCAGGCTTTACCGGGTGCCAAGATTACGCAGCCCTGGTTATCACCGATTACCATGGGTACAGCCTGGCAGTACCAGCCTACGAACGACCGCTATAAAACGGGCACACAGCTGATTAACCTGCTGATCGAAGCAAGGGCTAAAGGTGGTTCATTATTGTTAAACGTTGGCCCGAAACCAAATGGTGAGATGGCCATCCAGCAGGAAGACCGTTTACGCGAAATGGCGCTGTGGAACTTTATCAATCACGAAAGTATGGATAGCGTGCGCAGCTGGGTAGTAGCCAAAGAGGATGATATCTGGTTTACAAAAAAAGGAAAAAATACAGTTTATGCCTTTGTAACTGATGCAGCAAACTGGAAAGAAGCTGAACGCAGACACTTCCTGCTGCGTTCTGTAAAGAGTACGCCAAATACGAAGGTGAGTGTACTCGGACAAAATAGTCAGATCATTGAGTACAAAGCTAACCTGGATGTGAGCTGTAAGTTTACACAGACTGCCGAAGGACTGGATGTATCGGTAGTGAAAGCACAAAGGATTTATGACGACCACCGCTGGCCAAACGCAGTGGTGATCAAGCTTGAAAATGTGGAGCCTGTATTTGCTGAAGCTGTATTTGTGAAAACTGTAGGTTCGAAGGTAGGCGTTGAAGGTGCTGTGCTGAAAGGACAGGTGGTCGATTATAAACCTTCACTGTCAAAAAGAGCGCGGTTCTATTACCGTCCTTATGCCGGACAGGTAGAAACGCTGTACGCTTCACCATGGGAAAAAACCGCCTGGGTAACTATCAATGCCGACGGTACGTTCTCTGCTCCGCTGAAAGGCTTCAAAAAAGGTGCACGTGTGGAATACAAAGCTGTTGCAGAACAACAAAAGGTAGCAGTGGAAGGCGAAACAAGTGTGGTAAACCTATGACACTGATCCTCGTATTATTGTGCATCCTGCTGCTGATCGTGATGGTCTCAGTGCTGCGGATCAATGCTTTTCTGGCCTTTCTGGCCGTGTCCATTCTGGCAGGTATCCTGCTCGGTATACCGCTGAGCAAAATTGCCGGATCAGTAGAAAAAGGTATTGGCGATGTGCTGGGCTCCCTGGCCATCATCATTACGATAGGGGCGATGCTGGGCAAGCTCGTTGCAGAAAGCGGCGCAGCGCAGAAAATCGCTGCGGTGATCATGAACATCTGCGGGGAAAAATATATTCAATGGGGGGTAGTTGCCACGGGTTTCCTGATCGGCATCCCCCTGTTTTACGGTATCGGATTTGTATTAATGATTCCGCTGATCTTTTCTGTGGTCTATAAATATAAGCTGCCACCCTTATACATCGGATTGCCTATGCTGGCGGCGCTTTCGGTAACACATGGATTTCTGCCGCCACATCCTTCGCCATCGGCACTGGTGATCCAGTTCAATGCAAATATGGGATTAACCCTGATGTATGGACTGCTCATCGCTATACCTGCAATTGTGATCGGCGGACCGCTGTTCTCGCGTACGCTGAAGAATATTTCTTCGACACCGCTACAGTCGTTCGTGCCTGCAGAACTGCCGGAGGATGAACTACCGGGAACATTCAACAGCTTTTTCACAGCTTTGCTGCCGGTATTGCTGCTGATCCTGGCGACGGTGTTCTCCTTTTACGCAGCCAGTTACCCGCAGCTGACAGCGGTGGTTGCCCTGGCGGGCCATGCAGATGTAGTCATGATCATCTCTCTGTTTACTGCCACCCTGACACTGGGAATCTTCCAGGGCAAAACGATCTCCCGTATCATGAATATCTATGCGGAATCGATCAAAGACGTCGCGCTGATCCTGCTGATCATCGGAGGCTCCGGGGCGCTCAAACAGGTGCTGGTAGATAGTGGTGTCAGCGGACAGATCGCAGAATTACTAAAAAACTTGAATATGCAGCCTTTATTCCTGGGCTGGCTGATCACTGCGGTGATCAGGTTTGCGGTGGGCTCCGCTACGGTGGCTGGCCTCACTACTGCAGGAATTATTTTACCCTTAATGGTTGCCACGCACACCAATCCAAATTTGATGGTGCTTGCCGTGGGGGCAGGGAGCTTAATGTTCTCCCATGTGAACGATGCAGGTTTCTGGATGTTCAAAGAGTATTTTACGCTGACGCTAAAGGATACTTTTAAATCATGGGCATTAATGGAATCAATCGTGGGCGTCATTGGCCTGATAGGCGTACTTTTATTAAACCAAATCATTTAAAATATTATACTATGGAAACTTTTAATGCAGATGAGCAATTTGAGAAATTAGGTCTTAACCTTCCACCGGCACCTGCGCCACTTGGAGTTTACAAGCCTTATGTAGTGGATGGAAAATACCTTTACCTGTCCGGACATGGTCCGGTTCAGGATGATAAAAGCCTGATCATTGGTCGCATTGGTGCAGATATGGATAAAGATGCCGGTAAACTGGCAGCAAGACAAGTAGGACTGACGATGTTATCGACGATCAAAACCAACTTTGGAACGTTAAACCGCGTGAAAAGAGTAATTAAGGTTCTGGGTATGGTCAACTGTACACCGGATTTTGAAAAACACCCTTTTATCATTAACGGATGCAGTGAGCTTTTTGCTGAGATCTGGGGAGAAGAGAATGGTATAGGAACGCGCAGTGCAGTAGGTTTTGGTTCATTGCCGGATAATATTCCTGTGGAGATCGAGGCGCTGTTCGAGCTTAACGACAATGACTAACCCGGAGCAGGAGAACTGGTACCTGATCAGCAATGCTGATGAGCTGGATTCACCTGCGCTGGTGTTTTATCCCGACAGGATTGCTGAAAATATTGTACGGCTAAAAAACAGTATCAATGATATCAGCAGGCTGCGGCCGCATGTGAAAACGCATAAAAACCCGGAGATCTCTGCGATGATGATCGGTGCAGGGATCAGCAAATTCAAATGTGCTACGATCGCCGAGGCAGAAATGCTGGCGATCTGTAAGGCAGCGGATGTGCTGTTGGCCTATCAGCCGGTAGGGCCAAAGATCAGCCGCTTCATAGAACTGATCAAAACCTATCCTGATACGCATTTCTCCTGTTTGTGTGACAATGCTGTGTCCCTGAAAGCCATCGCTTCCGCTGCCCTTGCGGCAGGTCTGGTGCTGGACCTTTTTCTGGACCTGAATGTGGGAATGAACCGGACGGGGATTGCCCCGGATGAAAAAGCAGTATTGCTGTACCAGCAGATCCATGCAGAACCAGGGGTGAATGCGCGCGGCCTGCATGCTTATGATGGGCATATCCATGACGCTTCACTGGAAACCAGGAAGGAAAAATGGCAGCTGGTGATGGATGCGGTGTTGTGGTTAGAGGGGCAGCTCATTGCTGCAGCTCTGCCGAAACCGGTAATTGTTGCCGGAGGAACGCCAACCTATCCTTTATATGCCGCGCTGGAAGAGATAGAATGCAGCCCCGGAACCTTCATCCTCTGGGATAAAGGGTATCAGGATGCTTTTACAGAACAGGAATACCTGACAGCTGCGCTGGTGCTGACGAGGGTGATTTCATTGCATGGCCCCGCTGCTTTGACGGTTGATTTAGGACATAAATCGGTTGCAGCAGAAAATAACTTACAGCACAGGGTTTATTTTTTAAATGCCCCTGATGCCGCAATGGTTGGCCAAAGTGAAGAGCACCTGGTGCTGGATGCCGGTGCAGGTCATGGCTTTGCGATTGGTGATATTCTGTACGGACTGCCCATACATATTTGTCCTACAGTGGCACTCTATGGAACAGCTGCAGTGGTAGAAAACCGTCAGCTGAAGGGAGAGTGGAAAATCATAGCCAGGGAAAGAAAAATTAATATTTAAGATCATGTTTACAATAGACGCACACCTTGATTTAAGTATGAATGCGCTGGAATGGAACCGCGATCTGCGGTTGCCTGTTTCGGCCATCAATGAAAGGGAAAAAGGATTAAATGATAAACCTGACCGTGCAAAATCGGTCGTGTCTTTGCCTGAACTCAGAAAAGGGCAGGTGGGACTGGTAGTAGCTACGCAGATTGCGAGATATGTCGCTCCTGATAATCACTTACCGGGATGGCATTCGCCTGAGCAGGCATGGGCACAAACTCAGGGACAGGTTGCCTGGTATAAAGCCATGGAAGAAGCCGGTGAAATGGTGCAGATTCATGACCTCGATAGCCTGAATAAACATATCGGGTTATGGGAAAGCAATGTTCCTGACGAGGTGAAGCCCATTGGCTATATTCTCAGTCTGGAAGGAGCCGATTCTATTGTAACGGTGGATCATCTGCAAAGAGCTTACGACTACGGCCTGCGTGCCGTTGGACCGGCGCATTACGGACCTGGCCGCTATGCGCAGGGTACTGATGCAACAGGACTGATGGGACCCAAAGGACATGAGCTGCTCAGAGAGATAGAGCGTTTAAATATCATTCTGGATGCAACTCATCTTTGTGACGATAGTTTCTGGGAGGCGCTGGATCATTTTAATGGCCATGTCTGGGCTTCGCATAATAACTGCCGGGCACTGGTGAACCATAACCGCCAGTACAGTGATGAACAGATCAAAGCGTTGATCGCCAGAGGAGCGGTGATCGGACTGGCACTGGACGCCTGGATGATGGTGCCCAATTGGGTACGCGGTACATCTACTCCTGAAGGGATGCACTGCAACCTGGAAGTCATGGTGGATCATCTGGACCATATCTGCCAGATTGCCGGAAATACCCTGCATATCGGTGTGGGCTCTGATCTGGACGGCGCTTTTGGAAGAGAGCAATGTCCGTATGATATCGAAACCATTGCCGATCTGCAAAAGATCCCTGAGCTATTGGAGAAAAGGGGGTACTCAAAGCAGGATGTGCAAAATATGATGCATGGAAACTGGCTGCGGTTTCTGCGTAATGCCTGGGGTGGTTGATTTCTAAAAATATAAATTATATTTTTGAGCTTTCCTGCAAGTAGAATAACTTGACGCTGGAGGGGGTAAATTGTATTTATATTGATAAAATGAACGCTATAAGACGCATTAAGCTGAATTACCCTGAAGAATTTAGGATTGCCTGTAAGATTAACAACCTGAGATATGGTGAATTGATACAGTATTTTATAGATCATGTATCATTTTATGCTTTTATAGGGGGCGATATGGCGCCCCCTTTTTTATGGGCTACCGCTGTGAGTATTGACTGCAAAGAACTGTTGAATTTGCCTGTAGAAACCATCACTGATCCAAGGATACAGCAAATCTCCCTCAAGTATATTAAACAGCTGACTGCGCTCCATTTGAGTACAGGACTGAGCGCAAGCGATGAGAGCAGTAAGAGTGTCTTATTGATGAAAGAATGGTCTTCCGAAATGCTTCCCCTGACTGACTATGCTACTGATCTTCGCACTGAAGACGACTGTCACTTTAACTTAACTTTTGATTTCAATCTGGTATGCAGACTCAATGGTATTGAGGTTGAAAGGTTGTTGCAGTATTTTATGGACAGCATATCTCTGGCAAAGGAAAGAGCCATCAATGTGATTGAAGAAAGCAGGATCACCCCGGGAGTTGCCGTACTGATGATGCTGATCGCAAATCATGAAGAGATAAAAAACCGGATACTGCCACAGCAGCAAGTTTATAAGAAATATGGCCTTCAGTTATTGAAACTGGATAAAAAACAAAAAAAGGAATTTGATCTTAAACAGAGGATACAAGCCTATAGTGCTTTCTACCGGGAATGGTACAATGCGCTCAATCAAAATATAAATTAATCTGCCGTTTTCCATTGTTAGATTGTTATCCTGATAAATAATTTAAAACTAACACTATGGACTCTAAAGGACAGTTCGGGCTCATCTATACTGAAGATTTCAGCGTTGCCTGTGCCATTAGTTACCTGAAGCAGGAGGAGGTGCTGCAGTATTTCATCAACAAGGTTTCTTTTTACGCCTTTAACGGGGGCGAGATGGAAGCTTTAGCCTTATGGGCAACCCGCATCATTGTAGATTGCAGGGAATTTGCAGCAACAGAGATCGAGCCTGTCAACGACCGTAAGCAGCAGCGCATCGCTATCAAATACATCAGTCTGCTCAGCGATCTTGCCGATAATACCTATCATTCAACCGTAGATAAGATGAAAGCGAGTGTTGAGATCATGCAGGACTGGGAGGCAGAAATGATGCCCCTGGCAGATTTCCCGAGGACATTTTATCTGAATGATGACCATTTTCTGGTGCTGACCTTTGATTTTAATCTGCTTTGCAGGATGAACGGACTGAATCCTCAGCAGGTGCTGCAATATTTTATCGACAGGATCTCGCTGGCGAGGGAAAGGGCATCAAATATTATCAGTTTTGTAGGCACAGACGCCTGTATGTCGCTCTTCGGAATGATGAACCTGAATCCTTCAATACAGAGCTCCAAACTTCCTGTACAAGAGGATATCCAGCAATGGTATCAGGGGCAGCTGCTGGCACTTGATGAAACCTTAAAACTTGAAGGAGATATAGATTTGCGCATTGGCGCTTATCGAAAATTTTATGCCGAATGGTATAAAACCCTGCAAAGAAATCTGAATTGAATAGCAAAACCGCTATTTTTCACCTTCCTTTTTATTATCATTACTAATCAAAGCTACGGGAGGAAGGAAGTCTTTAGGAGATAATCCAAAGTGGTCTGCAAAAACATTGATATGTTTCAGGTTATACTTCGCCGGATTACTCAGGTTTTCAACATTACCAATAAAAGATGCTTTAACACCAATAATATAGGCAATATCTTCCTGCCGCAATTTTTTATCAGCCCTCAGTTTCCTGACAAAGTCAATCACGTGTTGTTCAATAAGATCTAGTTTTACCTTTCCTTCCATGGTGGGACTAAGTAATTTATATTCCTGATTATAATTTACAGCTATACATGTAAATATACTTTTTGCCCGATTTTTTTGTTAACTAATTGAACAATGACGTTATAATTAGTGTTTGTTGTGGTCGTGCCTAATTATATTTTTTACCAAAAATCAGCAAATAATACTATAAATTATTTTACCAAACCAGAAGAAAGAGCTTTTGTTTAATCTTTTTTGTAAAAGTCTAATTTTAAGATTGCTGCTGTTACCATCAGCTGACCTATATGGCGCATCGTGTGTTCTGCTCCGTGTACGAGGAGCCCGATAACTGTTGAAGGCAGGCCTGCGCGGCCGATACCCCGGTACTCAGTGAGTATTGCAGGATCTGTGTTTTTTAATTGTTCCAGGGCAATATCTACCTGTCTGCCAAACCTGGCTGTGAGTTCGCTGGTAGTATATCCATGTGCAGCATCTTTACCTTCTTCTGCGAGTTGTTCAAACTGAAAAGCGGTTAATCCTTCAGCTCTGGCATAAGTAAATACCCTGTCGAGTACTCCGCTCAGATGTTGCAGGTGGAAGCCGGGAGAGGCCATTCCTGCCGGCCGCTGCCAGAGCAGCGCTGAGGGAAAGCCGTCCATGTATTCGTTTACTTCTTCACGGGCCTGCAGGAGTGCATGGGCCACAGGCTGTAATAAGGGCGTGATATCCGGGAGAGGGCCTCTTTGCCAAACTTCTTTTTGCTGTGCCATATGCTAGTTTTTTAAATGGAAACACGCCCTGCAGCGGGGTTCGTAACTTTCTTTTTCACCAAGCAGGATCTTGGCCTCACTGGCCACCCGGCGGAAGGAGTACATGGCGGGGTTTCCGCAGCGCACACATACAGCATTAACCTTTGTGACCAGTTCTGCAATGGCCATCAATGCCGGTACAGGTCCAAAGGGTTTGCCCGTAAAGTCCATGTCCAGACCAGCCACAATTACCCGGTAGCCTTTGTTGGCAAGCGTAGTGCATACTTCGGGCAGTCCCTCATCAAAAAATTGTGCTTCATCAATACCAACTACCTGCGTATCTGCCCTCAGCAATAAAATGGCTGCGGAATGGTCTACAGGAGTAGCAGTGATGGAGTTGTAGTTATGTGATACTACAGCCGTTTCATCATACCGCGTATCTGTAGCAGGTTTAAAAATCTCCACCTTCAGTTTGGCGATCTCTGCACGCTTCAGTCTTCTGATCAGTTCTTCTGTTTTGCCCGAAAACATAGAGCCACAAATGACCTCGATGCTGCCGCCAAAATTTCCTTTGCTATAATTTTGTTCACTAAATAACATGCGCTGTGGTAGGGGGTGTCTGACCTGCGAATATCGGGATTCCGGCGTAATAATTTGGGTTTTTTATTCACTCTAATTTGTAGTACTTTTGAGTACATTTATCAACATAAAACTGCAAATTTCTCGTTATACCACTATGATGAACCAGGAGGACATATTTAAAAAGATAGGACAGATACTCAATGAGTTGAATGAACAGTATCAATACTTGGCTCAGAATCCTGCCGAGCTGAATGAATTGGAGCTTGAACTCTTTCTGGCTAACTCCAATTTTTTATCTGATCATGTCCAGATCGTTAGAAAGTTAAATAGCAAATCCATTCAGAAGGCGCTTCCTGAACATGCGAGTGCGGATAAGGAAATTATTGAACAGCAGCCTGTTATTCCAGTAAAAGTCGTTGAAGAGACGCATGATGCCGGGGCAGAAACGCCAGCGCATAAACCAGTGATTGAGGAGGAGATCTTTAAAATTGATAAGGAACCTTCCACATTTGAGTTTATCCTGAATGATAAACCTTCTACTGACAGGTTTGAGTTTGAAGAGAAATCTGTAGATGAAATATTTGACAGACCGCTCAGTAAAGAAGAGGAACAGATCATTGCCCAGAAACAGAAACTAAGAGAACTGGACAGCCTGGAAAGTGAGTTACCTGAAGATGATGAGATTGGTCCGGAGCCCTTCCTGGTGTCAGAGCCTTTCAAGGCAGAAGCTGAAATTGAAGAAAGTCCTGCAGCGGAAGATTTTGCCCCTGAAGAAGTAGCTAAAGATGAAGAAGTAGCTAAAGATGAGGAAGTAGCCCAAGAAATACCCGAAGAGGAAATAGTCCAGGAAGAAGTGATCAGTGAAGAAAAATCTCCTGAAGAAGATGTTCAGGAGGAGGAGGAGGAAGAAGATGTGGTTGGGGAAGCTGATGCGGTACAGGACCGGATAGAAGAAATAAAGGAAGAGCCCAAATCTAAACCTACGCTGAACGATATCCTGTCTGGCAATGCCGGAAAACCGAATTTTAATACCGGTACTTCAAGAACGCCGGTAACAGATCTGAAGCAGGCGATCAGCCTGAACGATAAAATGCGTTACATTAAAGATCTCTTTAATGGCTACAACCTTGCGTATGCAGAAGCGATAGACCTGCTGAACAAGATGCCTGATTTTAAAACAGCGGACGCCTTCCTGCAGAACAATTATGCGGTAAAAAACAACTGGGCGGCAAAACAGGAAACTGCAGAACAGTTTTATGAACTGCTTAACCAGCGCTTCCCTGCTAAATAAAGCCCATTCTGTTTGAATCCAGTTTAAGGAAGATAAACAGCAGAACGGTGAAACTCCAGAGAGATGATCCCCCGTAACTGATAAATGGCAGGGGAATACCGATTACAGGAATGATGCCAATCGTCATTCCTATATTGATAAACACGTGGAAAAAGATGATGCTGGCTACACAGTATCCATAAACCCTGGAGAAGGTAGAGCGTTGTCTTTCTGCGAGGTTGATAACTCTCAGCAGCAGGAAAATATAGAGGGCAATCACCACGGTACAGCCTACAAAACCCCATTCTTCGCCAATGGTAGAGAAGATGAAATCCGTACTTTGCTCAGGTACATAACCATACTTTGTCTGGGTACCTTCCAAAAAGCCCCTGCCCGTGATCTGTCCGGAACCAATGGCAATCTTGGACTGGATCACATTATACCCCGCACCTTTGGGGTCAGTCTTGATACCCAGTATAATTTCGATACGCGTACGCTGATGTGGCTCCAGTACTTTTTCGTAGGCTAGTTTTACGACAAACAGATAGACTATAGCGACCACCGTAGCGATAATCATGGAAAACATCATTTTTTGCTTTCGCTTGTTCTGGTAGGCAAAAAAGCCTCCCACGACCACAATTATCGGGATGAGTATCGACATGGGTACAAGGAAGTCGGCAATAAACAAAACGATCATCCCCAGAAAGATCAGCAGGAAATAACCCGATAAACCTTCCCTGTAGAGGGGAAACATGAAGGCCAGGAATACCAGTGCTGAACCCGTATCAGGCTGAAGCATAATCAGCAGCAAAGGAAAACAAATGATCAGTCCGGCAAAAAAAATAGATTTAATATCCCTGAACTTGGGATTAAAGTTTCCAACATACCGTGCAATCAGCAATGCAGTACCAAATTTAGCCAGCTCCGAGGGTTGCAGCCTGAAGCTTCCCAGAGGGATCCAGGCCTGATTTCCTGCTACTTTTCGGCCCACGACGAGCACTGCCATGAGCAGCAGCATCGTTATCCCGTATACAATGGGCGAAAACACGCTGAAGAACTTTGCATCCAGTAATAAGATAGAGAATCCCAGTACCAATGCAGTCAGAATAAAGATCAGCTGTTTTCCGTAGTTACTTCCGAAATTGAACAGGGTAGAAGTATCCGGGTTATAGATGGATGCATAAATGTTGACAAAACCGATGGTACATAAGGCCACATAGATCAGGATTGTGATCCAGTCTACGTTAAAAAAGAAACGGCCGCCTTGTTGTGTACTCATTTTGTGTTTTGTATGTTTTTGTTTTCTACAATTTTATCAGCAGCAGCTGCCGTAGGTTTTGGTACCTGGGGTAACTGAGGAGTAGTAGCAGGGGCTGTTGCGGGTGCTGTGGTTTTACCTGTAGTGTCTTTAGGCAAATACTTTTGCTTCGGCCGTGGTACTTCAGGCAGTACTACCTGTTTCTTCATCCATTCTGCACGGTCCACGCGATTGCCCGAAAGTTTACCCGTTAAATACGTTTCAGTGATATAACTTGCGATTGGGGCTGCATAGGCACTACCAAAGCCTGCATTTTCCACGATTACGGCAATGGCAATCTTAGGATTATCACGCGGGGCAAAGCCAATAAACACAGAGTGGTTTTTGCCGTGCGGGTTTTGTACCGTACCCGTTTTGCCGCACATCAGGATATCCGGAATAGCGGAGTCCCTGGCAGTACCATAAGGTGCATTTACCGCATCCTGCATCCCATCAATCACAGGACCAAAATGGCGCTGGTCTATCCCCACAGAATTTTTCACAAGGTACTCCTCCTTAACATCCTTTTTTTCGCCAATCCCCTTGATCAGGTGAGGCTTGATATAATATCCCCTGTTGGCAATTACGGCCATAATATTTGCCATCTGTAATGGCGTAGCACTCATTTCTCCCTGCCCGATAGCCAGTGAGATGATCGTGGTATAACCCCAGTATTTTCCAAACCTTTTGGTATACTCTTCTGATGTGAATAACCTTCCCTTACGCTCGAAGGGCATATCCAGATCCAGTTTGGAGCCGATACCGAACTTCCTTACCTTCGCCTGCCAGTCGTCATACGCTGCAATCTTATTCTTGTACTTGCTCTGCGTCATCAGCTTCTGGAAAACATAACAGGCATAAGTGTTGCATGACCTTGCCAGTCCGCGGCGCAGAGAGATAGGTCCGTCTACGTGTTCACATCTCACGAGGTGATTTCCGGCCCAGTAACCCCCGGGGCAGTTAAATGTTGTATTCGGGTCTATTACCCCTTCCTGGAGGCCAATCAACGCATCGAGTGGTTTAAATGAAGATCCCGGTGAATAGTATCCCGATAAAGGACGTACCGTAAAAGGCCGGTTTGGGGAGCCAAAAATATCCATAT
>Ga0157373_10000126_pt1 | contig 59401 bp, 37 predicted proteins | sample C65metaG_FD_113460 | JGI IMG/M metagenome (GOLD analysis project Ga0157373, IMG submission 113460) | Corn rhizosphere microbial communities from Kellogg Biological Station, Michigan, USA - C6-5 metaG | ecosystem: Host-associated > Plants > Roots > Rhizosphere > Soil | place: USA: Michigan... | reverse complement strand
GAGTTCATGGTCAAGTTTTTTGTCGCGCTGCTCGTGGTGATGCTTGTTTGCTTCCTCAGCATGGGCTGGCGTGTAGGCGTCGTGGTCGCAGCTGCCGTGCCATTGACACTGGCGATCGTGTTTGTGGTGATGGCGGCCACCGGAAAGAACTTTGACCGTATTACCCTCGGTTCATTGATCCTGGCGCTCGGGTTGCTGGTAGATGACGCCATCATCGCGATCGAAATGATGGTCGTGAAAATGGAGGAGGGCTACGACCGCATCAAAGCCTCCGCGTATGCCTGGAGTCATACGGCCGCGCCGATGCTCTCGGGCACACTGGTAACGGCGGTTGGCTTCATGCCCAACGGTTTCGCCCAGTCCACTGCCGGCGAGTACACCAGCAACATGTTCTGGATCGTGGGCATTGCTCTGATCGCTTCCTGGGTTGTCGCAGTGGCTTTCACCCCTTACCTGGGCGTGAAGTTGCTGCCAGACATCAAGCAGGTAGAGGGTGGGCATGCGGCTATCTACGATACCCCGCGCTACAACCGCTTCCGTCGGGTCCTGACCCGGGTCATCGAACTCAAGTGGCTGGTGGCTGGTACGGTTATCACGCTGTTTGTCGTGGCCGTCCTGGGCATGGGCCTGGTGAAGAAGCAGTTCTTCCCGACGTCAGATCGTCCCGAGGTGATGGTCGAGGTGCAGATGCCCTACGGAACCTCCATCGAGCAGACCAGTGCCACTGCAAAAAAGGTCGAGGCCTGGCTGCAAAAGCAGGAAGAGGCAAAAATCGTCACGGCCTATATCGGGCAGGGCGCGCCGCGTTTCTTCCTGGCGATGGCGCCAGAACTGCCGGATCCATCGTTCGCCAAGATCGTGGTGCTCACGTCCAGCCAGGAGGCACGTGAAACCCTCAAGCTGCGTTTTCGCGAGGCGGTCGCTGCCGGGCTCGCCCCAGAGGCCCGTGTCAGGGCGACTCAAATTGTGTTTGGTCCGTATTCACCCTATCCCGTCGCCTACCGGGTAATGGGGCCTGACCCGACGAAGCTGCGCGAGATTGCGGGCCGTGTACAAGCGGTCATGCAAGCGAGTCCGTTGATGAGGACGGTCAACAGCGATTGGGGCCCTCTGGCGCCGACCCTGCATTTCAGCCTGGATCAGGATCGCTTGCAGGCGGTTGGACTGACCTCCAGCGCCGTCGCCCAGCAGTTGCAATTCCTGCTGACGGGCGTGCCGATCACGTCGGTTCGTGAAGACATTCGTTCAGTGCAGGTGGTTGGGCGCGCTGCAGGCGATATACGTCTGGACCCTGCGCGGATTGAAGGGTTTACATTGGTGGGCGCGGCGGGTCAGCGGATCCCTCTGTCCCAGGTCGGAGAGGTGGATGTGCGTATGGAGGATCCGATCCTCAGGCGCCGTGACCGTACACCGACGATCACCGTGCGTGGCGATATTGACGAAGGCCTTCAACCACCGGATGTATCGGGTGTGATCGTCAAGCAACTGCAGCCGATTATCGACACGCTCCCCGCCGGCTATCGGATCGAGCAAGCGGGTGCAATCGAGGAATCGGGCAAGGCGGGCCAGGCGATAGTGCCGCTGGTTCCGATCATGATTGCGCTGACGTTGCTGATCATCATCGTCCAGGTGCGTTCGATCTCGGCAATGATCATGGTGTTTTTCACCGCACCGCTGGGACTTATTGGCGTGGTGCCGACGCTGCTGATGTTTCATCAACCGTTTGGTATCAACGCCCTGGTTGGGCTGATCGCGCTGTCGGGCATCCTGATGCGCAACACGCTGATTCTGATCGGGCAGATCCATCACAACGCCCAGGAAGGCCTGGATCCCTTTCACGCCGTCATCGAAGCCACGGTACAGAGGGCCCGCCCGGTACTGCTGACGGCGATGGCGGCCATCCTGGCATTCATCCCGCTGACCCATTCTGTTTTTTGGGGCACGCTGGCCTACACACTGATCGGCGGTACTTTGGTCGGCACCATCATGACGTTGGTGTTCCTGCCGGCGATGTACGCCATCTGGTTCAAAATCCGCCCTGGCAACGCGAGCAAGGCTCAAGCGGTGCAACCTGCCTGAGCAAGGGGCGGTCGAGGGGAGGGCGCTAGCGTCCTCTCGTCACCCAAGTCGCCAAGGCTGCACCGTACAAGAAACTGGGCGCTGTCGAATCACTCTTCTTTTAAGGCTGAAATGCTGGTGGTCTGGAAAAAACGGCAAGTCCGGGTGGTCCGGTGCGGAGTCTCTTGAACGCCAACGACGCGACGTATAAATCTATGGTAGGGCCGTCGGGAGCTTCGCCCTTAATCTTCTGGATCAGTCAATGTTGAAAAGTCGCCACTGTTTATGGTTTTCCATTGCAGGTTCCTTTGGGGCTCTGAAGGAGCACTCCACCAAAGCCGGGCCCCCATGCATTTACTCCGACATGCATGCTTCCCAGAGATCAGATGTGACGTTCGGCAACAGCGCTTCGACGGGCGATAGTGTATAGGTGACGGACCCGTTGGCGCCCCGCATGAAGCCGGAAGCGCGAATCCCCGCCCAGAACAGGGCAAGATTCTTGTCTCCTGTGCAGAGCATGATCTGTTCTTGTGGAAACACAGGGGGCAAAGGCAGTTCTCCTACGAAAAGTACTTTGGCATTGTGGAGCCCTCAGATACTGATGTGGAAAACTTTGCGCAGGGCAAGGACAGCGTGATGGATCGCACCAGAAGGCTTTTCTACGTGTGTTGTTCCCGAGCGACTAGGGATCTCGCTGTCGTCATGTTCGTGCAGGACATCGAAAATGCTCGAGAAAAAATCGCCGAGACCGGAATCTTCGAGTCTGGCGACATCGTGGATGAGTATGCTTTGGAAGCCGCTCTAACTTAGCTCTGGATTGTTTCCGCGTTCATTGCCTGTGCAGACTGAACGGCATCGGTAGACTGCCGCCTAAGGCGACTGACTCATGTCGACCCAAAGCTGCCATCACTGGTTACGATAATCGGTTTAGAACAGACATCGAGACTAGTAGAGTAGAGCCTACACTCTATTGCTACTGATCAAAACAGTTCGTGCGATGGTAGTTGCGGGCAGTAGCGTATGACTTTTCCGAGAAGGGGCTGCCGGACCTTAGGTTGGGGGCATCCTTTTCAAACCATCCAACGCATGCCCTCAGATGTGCCCCCAATGGAGCAATCCACTGGAAGTGAATGGATCTCCATGGCCTATGAAAAGCCAGAAATGATCAGCTAAACAGCCTGCCCAACGACACCTAAAGACTCTCAGGGTCGCCAAAAAACATTTTGACTAGGCTCTATATCGGTAGTTGTAGCTTGAAAAAAACTAATTGTGCCCCCATCTGTGCCCCCGCTTGCACCGGCTGTGCTAGCGATCGTGAATGGCGATTCCTGATAAACACCAGTGTGGCTTTGGCTAGCTTTCGGTGTAACTCCTCATTGGATCTGGAGGGAGGGTGCAGGGCTCATCAAGGACAAGCTAATCCGCTCTCGCTCGAGAACAGCAACTCCGATCGGCTGTGTTCGACCAAATATTTGCATCTGCGTAATTGGTTTGCTGGGCTTGGAGGTTTCTACGAAACTAGGGGCGATTCATAGACTCGGGCCGCCGCCCAGATATGCAGCCGTTCAGACCGCCTTTCAATACTCCAAATCACGGCCATTCGTGACTTAGCCACCAGCCATTGCCCACAAGAGATTGCTAAGAGAACAGGGGCGAGAGTCGACCAAATCCAAAGCATCATCAGCGGGAATACTTATTCGAGAGTGAAGGGGGGTCCATAGGTAGACTGCCGGGCTCATTGGTGCGGCGGGGCACTGGTTCTGGGAGCGAGCCTTCGAAGAGCGACCTCAAGAAGAGCAGGACCGCACTGACTGCCTGCAATGTAGGGGACCGCCACCCAGACGGATGCCATCGGCACTCAGACCCGCGCCGGGCTTTTGAGTAACAGGCACGGTCGTCGGGCGTTAAGTATCCAATACCACCCTAGGTCGCACTTTTCGTCGGCCCGTACCGCAAAAGAAGAAGCATTGCAGTTGCACTGGCAAGCCCGCAGGCGAGCATCGCAACATGGAATCCATGCTCCATCGCCGGCACGTAAAGCGCCGAGATTGCAGGTGAACTGCTCGATTCAACGCCGTGAGAGATCACATGGCGTGCGATGTCTGATGTGATATTTATCCCTTGGTCATGCGCCATGCTGGCGAGCCTGGAAGCAGCCTCTCTGCTCAAGAGTGCGCCAAGAAAAGCCACGCCAATCGTCATGCCCATCTGGCGCAAGGCGTTCATTGTGGCCGAAGCCGCACCGGCGTGGTCAATCGGCGCGCCAGCCATGACGGCCATGCTCGTAGACGGGACGGCAAGCCCTGCGCCCAGGCCCAGCACACCGAAGAGTGTGCCAACGATCCAATAGGGGGTATGCGCGGTGAATACAACCATTGCGGACATCGCCAGTGCGGTGAGGCCATAGCCTGCCACCAGAAGCCAGCGCACGGGGATCATCGCACTCAGGCGCCCATACAGGATGGATACGCAGCCGGTGATCACGAACTGCGGCATCATGCGCCAACCGGTTTCAACCGCAGACCAGCCTTGAATCGTCTGTAGATAGATCGAGAAAAAGAACAGGCTGCTGTAATACGAGAAGCCCAGCGTAAAAGACGCGTAGTTCACGATGGCGAATGAGCGGTGGCGAAACAGTGCCAGTGGCAGCAACGGTCGTTTTGCGCGCATTTCCACCACTAGGAACAGAACAAACCCCAGCAGCGAAAGCGGCAGCGCAATCAGTGCTGCGACCCCGTTCAATCCCTGCTCGCCAACCGCTATCAGCCCGTAGGTCAACGTGGCAAGGCAAAAAACGCTGAGTACCTGGCCGGCCAGGTCCAGGGCCGTGTGATCGGGATACTTGCGCTCCCTGATGCCCCAGACGCCCAACCCGATGGCCACCATTCCGAGGGGCAGGTTGATCAGGAAAATACTCTGCCATCCCAGGCTGTGGAGCATCAGGCCGCCCAGCAACGGCCCCAGGATAAGCGCCAATGCGCTGAATGCCGACCAGCCACCGATCACGTGGGCGCGCTCCTTGGGGTCGGGAAACGCATGGCTGAGGATTGGCATCGCGCCCGGGATCAATAGCGCGCCAGCAACCCCTTGCACCGCTCGACCTATGAGCAGCAGATCCAGTGATGCAGACACGGCACAGAGCGCAGAGCCGACGGTAAACAGCACCACACCCGTCAGCCAGGCCCGCTTGTGCCCGTAGCGATCAGCGATCGGGCCAGATGACAGCATGAAAGCCGACAAGCAGATGGTATAGGCATTGATGACCCATTGCAGGCCCGCAATATCGGTCTGCAGCGCCTGTTGCAGGGTCGGCAGCGCGACATTCACGATGCTGATGTCGAGCGTGGCGAGGAATGTGCCCAAGTAGGCTGCGCCCAGGGCCGCGAGGCGGGGGAAGCTGCGGCTGGAGGCTTGGTGGGGTGAGGTACAGCGCTCAATGTTCATGCCTCATGATATTAATCGACTGACCGTCGGTCAATGGATTGGCCGGTATTTTGGGTGCCTCTGGAGGGATCTGTCCTTTAAACTGATTCTATTTGCCGAAATTTGCGAACGAGCCGATGAAAGTTAAAGCCCCCGCCAAAGCGTTGCCGGCCAAGATGGCTGGCCGCCCCAGGACCAAGCCTGCCGAGGTACGTCTTGACGAGTTGATGGCCGCGGCCGAGACGCTGTTCCTTGCACAAGGGGTCGAGGCCACCACGATCAACGAAATCGTCGAGGCCGCACAGGTTGCCAAGGGCACGTTCTACCACTACTTCGCATCCAAGAACGAAATGCTCGATGCGCTTGGCAGGCGCTACACAGAACACTTCATGCTCAGCCTGGAGAAGGCCATGGCGCATTGCGCGCCGGATGACTGGGCTGAACGGCTTCGCGTGTGGATTCACGCCAATGTCGAAACCTACGTGGCAACTTTTCGCACGCACGATATCGTCTACACCAATCACCACCATCACGATCGAGCCAACCAGGCGAAAAACGCCATCCTCGATCAACTGCTGGAGATCATCGACGGAGGCAAGGCGGCCGGTGTATGGGCGCCGGAACAACCCAGGGTCGTGGCATTGCTGATCTACTCAGGTGTGCATGGCGCGACCGATGACATCATCGCCACCCAGGCGAAGGATTGCGCCCCCTTTGCACAATCGGTAGCGCAGGCTTGCCTGCGCATGTTGTCGCCCGCCGTCACCGCCCATTGATTTCACCGCGCCCGGTGGCGTGAGTAGCCCGGCTGGGGCGTTTTCAGCCCCAGGTGCTCCCGAAGCGTGGGGCCGCTGTAGTGTTGCCTGAGCAGCTTGCGCCGTTGCAACTCGGGAACCACCTGCTCAACGAACGCGGTAGCACCCCCAGGCAGGTGGGAGAACATGACGTTAAAGCCATCCGCTGCGCCATTGTCCAGCCACAGCTGCATCTGGTCCGCGACCATCGCTGCGGTGCCGACCATCTCCAGGCCTTGGTAGCCGCACACGCGCCGAGCCAGGGCAAGGATGCTCAACTGCTCTTGCCGTGCCAGTTCGACCAGCCTGTCCCGGCCACTCTTGCTGGCGTTGCTCGCAGGCATTTGCGGTAGCGGGCCGTTCCTGTCGTAGTCGGCGATGTTGTGCCCCAAGGCAATCGACAGCGTCGCCAGGCTGCTTTGGTCGTCGACCAGGTCGTCCAGCAGCTGTCTTTTCTCCTGCGCCTGCGCGAGGCTGTCCCCGAGCACCACAAAAACCGCAGGGATGATCTTCAAGTCCGCCGTACGCTTGGCTGCAGCGGCCCTGGATTGCATGTCTGCGTAGAAGTGTTGCGCCGAGGGCAGGTCGGTCTGGTAGGTGAAGACCACTTCTGCCGTTTGAGCGGCGATCGCTCGCCCTGCCTCGGATGCCCCGGCCTGCACGATGACCGGGCGAGCCTGGATGGGCCGGGCAACGTTGAGTGGGCCACGGACGGAGAAGCTGGCGCCTTGATGGTCGAGTACGTGCAACTTCTGCGGGTCGAAGTAGAGACCGCTTTGTGCATCCCGGCAAAAGGCATCTTCATCCCAGCTTTCCCATAGCCCATCCATCACGTCGCAGAATTCCCGTGCCCGCAGGTACCGGTCGGCATGAGCCATGTGTGGGTCCTTGCCGAAATTGGCGGCCTCGTTCGGGTTGCTGGAAGTCACCAGGTTCCAGCCACATCGCCCCGCGCTGATCAGGTCAAGCGAAGCCAGCCGGCGCGCCAGCATGTACGGCTCGTTGTAGGTGGTGCTGGCCGTTGCTATCAAGCCGATATGCCGGGTTACCGCCGCCAGCGCTGGAAGCAGGGTCAGTGGGTCGAGCGTGTTAACGCTGTGGCTGCGCATCAGTGATTCGACAGGTGCGTCCCGCAGGGCCAGCGAGTCGGGCAGGAACAGGCCGTCGAAGCAACCTTGCTCCAGGGTTTGCGCGAACCCTTTCATGTGCTCAAAGCTCGACTGGAAGCCAGGTTGTGCACCGGGGTAGCGCCAGGCGCCGGCATGCACGCTTGGCATCGCAAGCAGGATGAGTTGGCGTTGCGACTCAGTCATCAGGTAGCCCTCTGTTCAGCGATTGTCGTGTCGAGCGGTCCACCACTAGAAAGGGTTGCCCCTGCGAGCAGCGCTCCAGTCGCGCCTGCACGCCATACACCGTCTTGAGCAGGGCGGGGGTCAATATCTCGAGCGGTGGGCCGCTCGCATACACCTTTGCTTCGTGGATCACCACCACATGGTCGGTAAAACGCAGCGCATGGTTGATGTCATGGATGGCCATCACCACACACATAGATCGCTCCAGTGCCAGCCGGCGCAGCAGGTCAAGCACCTCGAACTGGTTCTGCAGGTCCAGGGCGCTGGTGGGCTCATCCAGCAACAGCACGCGAGGCTGGCGTATCAGTGCCTGGGCAATGGATACCAGCTGGCGTTGCCCTCCACTGAGCGCCGCTAGTTCTCTGTCTGCCAGCGCATTGATCTCCAGGGTTTGCAGCATGCGGGTGACAGCGTCCATCTCCTGGCCCTCCACTGACCAGCCACTGCCTTGCTTGCTGGCCAGCAGTACCGCTTCGAACACCCTCAGCGAGGAGCCTGCCGAAATGTCCTGTGGCACGTGAGCAGGCCGGTTTCGGTGATGTACAGGCCAGGATTCGACGGCTTTTTCGGCTATTTCCACTGTCCCTCCACCCTGCAGTTCGCCGGCAATTCGGCGCAGCAACGTAGACTTGCCTGCGGCGTTGGACCCCAGCAACGCCGTGACGCTGCCCGCACGCAACGGGCCGAAGTTGACACCCCGCAGCACCTTGCGCGCACCGAACGCGGCCGATACATCGCGAACATTGAGTAAATCAGTCACCGTTGTCGGGTCCGTAGAATCAGCGTGAAAAACAGCGGTACGCCGACCAATGAGGTGACGATACCAATGGGAAGGGTTTGTCCCGCCACCAGAGACTTGCTCAGGACCGAGGCAGCAGACAGCATCAATGCACCGCACAGTGCGCTGGCCGGCAGCAGGAAGCGTTGGTCTTCGCCGACCAGCATGCGCGCGATATGAGGGGCCACCAGGCCAACGAAGCCGATGGTGCCGACGAACGAAACACAGACCGAGGCCAGCAGGCTGGCGAGCAGGATGCCGCGCAGCCGCAGGCGGGCTACGGGAACACCCAGGCTGGTGGCGCGGGCTTCACCCAGGCGCAGGGCGGTCAATGCCCAGGCCTGGCGAGCGAACGCCACAGACACTGCTACTAGAACGACACTCATGATGCCCAGCTTGAGCCAATTGCTTCGCGAAAGGCTGCCCATGGTCCAGAACACCACGGCCGACAGCGCCTGATCGGGTGCCACGTACTGCAGGGCTTCCAGCAGCGCGGTGAACGTGAACACCAGGGTCGTACCCAGCAGCACAATCATCTCGGTGGTGATACCGCGCTTGCGGCTCAAATGGTGGATGAACAGCGCGGTGGCCATCGAGACCAGAAACGCATTGACCGGGATCGCGAAGGCAACTGCCGATGCCGGAAGCACGCTGACGCCCAGGATCAACCCAAGCGCCGCGCCGAAACTGGCTGCCGCCGACAGGCCCAGGGTAAAGGGGCTTGCCAGGGGATTGCCGAGCACGGTCTGCATCTGCACGCCTGCCAGCGATAGGCTGGCGCCGACCACAAGGGCTGTCAGTGCTACCGGTAGCCGGATTTCCCACACAATCACGCGAATCGACAAGGCCGCATCGTTGTCCCACAACGCGTGCAGTATCTGCAGCGCACTGTAGCGTGCCTGGCCTATCGAAAGATCGATCAGGAAACACATCACCGTCAGTGCAGCGATACCGAACAGCAGGGTCAGGCGCCGCCTGGCCAGGCGGTGATAGATAAGGCGGCCCTCTGCGAGTGACGCGGTCGGTGAGCGGGTTATCGATTCAGTCATGCACAGGCTCCATCCAGGCTGAGCCAATAGCCAGGCTGATAGGGAACGGGAAGGAAACGCGCATGCAACTCGCGAAAGGTTGCATCCGGGTCGAGTGAGGCGAACAGCTCGGGGTGCAGCCACTTGGCGACCTGCTGTAATGCGATGAAGTAATAGGGGTTGTCGTAGAACGGGTGCCAGATGGCATGGACCTGCCGGGCCTTGATCGCCCGCAGTGTTCGATAGGCGGGCCGACGCATCAGGCGGCCCAGGCGGGCCTGCCCCTCGGCAGGGTCTGCACCGGGCCCCAGGTTGACCCAGTCGCCGGTGGGCGAGTAAAGGGACCAGTTGGCACCCGTGACAATCACCACGTCGGGGTCCGACGCAATCACTTGTTCGGGGTGCAAGGTGCCAAACGTGCCATGAAGAAAAGAGCTGCCCAGGTTGTCGCCACCAGCGGCTGCCACCAGTTCTCCAAAGTTGCCGTCTCCGTAGGTGAGGCAGCAATCTTCGTACAGGCCTGCCGCACGTTCGATCATCACGCTCGGCCTGGAGCGCACTGACTCCAATGGCTGCGTTACCCGTTCGATCTGCTGCTGTCGGAAGGCCAGGAACGCCGCTGCGCGGTCAGGCCGCCCCAGCAGTGCCCCGAGTATTTCGATACTGCGAGTGGTGTTGCCGAACATCCGGGTTCGGAAGTCGACAAACACAACGGGAATCCCCACTTGCGCCAGTCGCGCCATCAAGCCAGAGGACTCGGCTGCGGGCTTGGAGCTCAGGTTCATCACGACCACGTCAGGCTCCAGCGAGATTGCCAGCTCGCTGCCGATCGAATCCAGCGTGGTACTGGGAAAGGACGGGATACGGGAAATTTCCGGAAACCTGCGCAGGTACGCCTGGTAGCCATCCAGGTCGGCTGCGCGAAAGTTGTCCCCCCAGCCCACGACATTGCTGAAAGGATCGTTCGGGCGCAGCAATGCCACCACGTAGGCCAGGGGCCCATCACCCAGCAAGATACGTCGAACCGGGGTGTCGACGCGCACGCTACGTCCGGCGATGTCCTCGATGACGAGCGAGGATCGACTGGCCGCCGCCGGACCGCAGGTGGCAAATACAACGCCGGCGCTCAGGAGGCCACGCAGCACATTGCGCCGGGAGCTGAGGCTGTTGTTCATGGCGCTCACCACCGGTAGTTCAGGGTTGCAGTGACCGTACGATCCTGCCCGATGAAGCAGTACATCTGCGAGCTGCAACTGGCCACGTACTGCTTATTGGCAAGGTTGCTCACATTGAGCGCGACCGCCGAGCCTTTCCATTCGGAAATCAGATGCCCCAGGTCGTAGTTCAGTGCCACATCCACCAGCGTGGCGTCAGGCACCTTGAACGTGTTGGAGGGGTCGCCATACGTTTCACCCAGGTAGCGAACCCCGCTGCCCAGTTGAAGACCAGCGAGGGGGCCACTGCCAATCAGGTAGTCCAGCCACACCGCGGCGCTATGCTCAGGTGTCTGCACCAGCTGCTTGCCCTGGTAGCGGCTGTCCTTGATTAGCGCATTGTCGAGGTAGGTGTAGCTGGCGATCAGGTTGGTGTTTTCAGCAATTTCGGTTGTGGCCTGAAGGTCCAGGCCACGAATACGAACCTCTCCAGCCTGGTTACTGAAGCCAAGGTGGTCGGCATCGCTAGTCTTGACGTTGGTCTGGTTGAGCTGGAAGACCGCGGCACTCATCAACGTCTTCGAGTTTTGCGGGTGGTACTTGATGCCCACTTCGGACTGCTTGGACTCCACGGGAATGAACGTATCACCCTTGTAGTCGGTACCCAGCAGTGGGTCGAAAGAGGTGGAGTAGCTGACATAGGGCGCGATTCCCGCATCGAACTGATAACTCAGCCCTGCGCGGCCGCTCCACTTCTTGTCGTACTGGCGTGTGGTACGCGATGTCGCCGAATAGCTGTTGGTCTGGTCATCGGTTTTCGACCAGTCATGTCGCGCGCTGAGCGTCAGGCGCCAGTGGTCGTAGGCAATCTGATCCTGAAGGTAGACGCCTTCTCGGGTGAGGGCTTGCTTGACGCGCCATGGCGCTGCACGGCTTGCTGTGAAGTCGGGGGTGATAGTGGGGCGATAGTTGGAACCATAAGGGTCGAACAGGACAGGACCAACGCTGTACAGGTCATTCTTTACAGTCCCTTTCGAATAGTCGATCCCGGCCAGGACGGTATGCGTCGTGGGGCCAAGTTCAATGTCGCCGCGCAGGTTGTTGTCCAGGGACAAGGTGTTCACTTTGGCTGATGTCTGCTCGTAGGTGCCCCTGAGCTGCGGCCTGCCATCAACTGCCTGATACCCGTAGACAATGCCTCGCTGCAGGTCCGAGTCGATGTACATGTAGCGGGCATTGCTGGTGAAGGTCCAGCCATTGGCAAGCTCATGTTCAAACAGCGAGCTCAGAGAATTCTGCCGGCGTGAAGACCCTTCGAAATTCATGTCGGTGAAGTTTCTGCGCCGCTTGATTTGCGGATAAGGGCTGTTGTTCAACCCCAGTACCGCTGCCGGAAGGCTGTTGTAGTTGGGCAGGTCCGGCTCGCGAGAATGGGTCGCCATCAAGGTCCATGACGTGTGCTCGTCTGGCAACCAGGTCAACGAGGGCGCCAGGTACAGGCGCTCGTGTTGCACGTCTTCAACTTGGCCGTTGCTGTCCAGCCCGCTCGCGGTAAAACGGTATAGCAGGGTCTGGTCTTCGTTCATCGGCCCTGTGGTGTCGAAGCCAATATGTTTGCGCTCGAAGCTGCCGTATTGAATGTTCAGTTCATGGGACACCTCGGCCTGAGGTTTTCGGCTGACCTGGTTGACGATTCCACCGCCTGTGCCTTGGCCATAGATCGACGCGGAGGGGCCGCGTAGCACTTCGACACGCTCCAGGGTGTAGGGATCGATTTGCGGCAACCAGCTGCCAGCATTGCTGATGATTCTCAGCCCATCCAGGTAATAGTCCGCATCGACCCCGCGAATTCGCGTCAGATCTATGTAGTCCCCAAAACCGCCAAATTTCTCACTCGTAGCGCCTGCGGTGTAACGCAATGCCGCACTGGTGCTGGTCGGCCGTTGCAGGTCCATCTGCTGGCGGGTCACCACCGAGATCGATTGCGGCGTCTCCAGGATAGACGTGTCGGTTTTGGTGCCGACCCGCGACACCTCGGCGACATAACCGAGAACCGCTCCATTGTGCTCCGTTACCAGGCTATCCCCTGTGACGTTGAGCGCCGGCAGGGTGTAGACACCCTCGAATTCGCTCGAGACCGCCGCATCTCCTTGCTGTGCACCCGGCTGCGCTTGCTCCGCATGGGCACCGCTCGTGCTGATCGCCATAGCAGTCGTCGCGATGACGGTGTAACGCTGAAAAGTAGCGCGCAACTTGCACTGTGATGCGGATGAGTTTGAAGTCAGATGGACGGAGCAATTCATTGCAGCCTTCGGGTCGGGAGGAAATGAGGGCGCAACTATAAATATCGACTGACCGTCGGTCAATATGAATGATTGCTATTCAGTTGTCGGGTGTTGGTCGTTTGGATTTTCCATCTGTGGGGTAGAAGGGCCCTTACGGGCTTTTGAAAACCGGCGTGATCATGGGCCGGCGGTTGTCCTGCAAGCGATACCTGTAGCCAGACGCTGCGACATCAATCCAACAAGCGCGCAGACTGCTCCAACGGCAATGAGCGCTCTGCGTCTTTGAACCGAGGTGATCTGGTAGCGTTCAACGGCGGCAGGGAACCGCCGCAGGTGATTTTTCGAGAAGGATATTGTTGAGTCTTAGGCTGGAGGCGTCGTTTTCAAACCATCCAAAGCATGCCCTCAGATATGCCCCATGCGTGGCAAACCTCTGGAAGTGGATGGATCTCCATGGTCTATGAAAAGGCAGAAATGATCAGATGATCGAGCCTGCTCGACGACGCCTAAAGACTCTCAGGGTCGCCAAAAAACATTTTGACTTGGCTCTAGGGCGGTAGTTACAGCCTGAAAAAATAGAATTGTGCCCCCAGTTTTGCCCCCATTCGTACCGGATGTGCGAGCGATCGCGAATGGCGATTTCTGACGCGGACCTCGGTGGCTGTGGCTGGTATTCAGTGCGCCTGCGTATACTGAATGCGCAACCCGTATCCTGCAAATTTGGTGCTTGGTGATGTCAGAAAATGCAAAGAGATTTTCTTTGGCTCAGATGCGACTCGATCCGTACGTAGCGTAGTCCTTCGTTACAATTGCGGCCGCCTCGGAGGCTATTTTATGGAAGGTATTGTCCTTCGACTTATCACCGAAATCGCTGATTTCTCGGATAACTAAGACAGGTGCATTCTGCTTGCTGCAGGCATCGTACACCCATGTGCCTCCATCTCAGCCACACAGGTTTTGTCGTGCAGGCCTCTAAAGCTTTTGAACAGCTCCGGGTCTCGAATGAGCAATTCGCCGGAGCAGTCTGATGCAGGCGCCTTAAGCCTATCTGAAAGCCCCTCATACCAGGCCCACTCTCAGCACGATCGCGGGTTTTTGTATCATAAGCTACCAAGAGGCTGGCTCAACGGGAGCTACCTCATATCACTGCTCGCACACCAAAGCCGCTAGTAGGACACTCGCTCACATGATGCCAGCCTTGTATGCCCATAATCCTTTTCACATACTCAAAAACCTCATGGTGAGGGTGCCCGTACTGATTTGGCCCAGCCGCTACGATGCAAGCATTCAAATTATGGAAGTAACGCAGGTAATCCAGATCGAAGCTCAGTGCTGATCCGTGGTGAGGCAACACGAATACGCCTACACGATCAAGGTAGTTCTGGTAGTACGCCATAAACGCGTTCGCTCTCCGATGAGCTGCAAGCTCAGCGTCCCCCGTCATTAGCCAACCAATTTCTGTCATTGGCTGTGCAGGCGCCCTCGTGTGCCACTTACTGAATGGCAATTGGAGACTTGAGATGGAGGGTGATGCTGGCGGGCCGGCATAGAGCGACAATGACACTTTGTTGTGGTCACTCCACAATGCTCCATAGCACTCTTTCAAAATTGCTCGCCCTGGCTCATCGCGCGCATGGCGAACGATAGCTGAACGGGTTAGCCCTTTGCCGAAAGCATTCTCCAGAGCTTTATGAAAAGCAGCCATTCGCTGCTTTGACGGTTTATGCGCAAAGGGCGCTAGCAGCCACTCTATCCTTGAGCCATTTTGGTTTACGCCGATGGATGCACCTGCCGCAATAGCCCGAACGGTAGCACCCTTCACTATTCTGGACTTCACCGCAGGCTCTGACCAAGCTAAGGTAAGGCTACGATTCTCATCTTGATCAATAGGTTTTTCATTGGGCTCTGGCATCTGCCACTCACGCAGAGGCCGGATTTCAGACACTGCTTGCACGAAGCTGACAGTACGTACACCCCGGGCAATGAGCCATCTCGAAGGGTCGGTCACGAACTCCATAAAGGTGCCGGATAGCGCGCCGGCAGATATGTCCTCAGCTACTGCTAACGCAAATTCAGCGGAGCTTAGGTAGGGTAGGATCACTTCGTCGACTGTTGTTAGCGCCAGTAGACGGTCAACTCCATTGACATGGTCACTGTCCAGGTGGGAGAGGAATAACAAGTCGATTGAGCCTTGATCTGCGATGTAACGAATTTCCTCTTTGAGCCGGTCCTGCTGGTTGGAGCCGCAGTCGTATACCCAGCGAAGAACATTCTTCCCCGCCTTAAGCTCCCCGCTGAACATCCCGCCTTGTCCGACGGGGTGCTGAATCATGGTGACGTCCATGTGTCGCTGTTTCCTTACGTTGAGTAATCAAAGACCTGTAGCAGGCCACTTTCTAGTAGGGGGAATACTACTCGACGACATTGTCTGGGCCAGTGCTTCGCAAGATGTTTCGTCCATAGGGGAACGATCTGTCGAGCCTTGGTTCAACCTTTGCGCGCCACCCACACCGCTTGAATCGCATCTCGCATCTCTTCTGATGCGTTGAAAACCGTTTGACGGAAGCGATTGCTGGCTCCGGTTGAGGCATTGATCTCATATGCTTTGGGCGCTCGGGAGGACCAGCTATCGGGAGAAGGTAGAGCCCACTCAAATTGAAGTGGAACGAAGAATTCCTCGTCCGCATCCCCGCTGTAATCGGTGATCTGCACCCTCCCGGTTGCCTTACCTTTGGCGATCACCCCAACGCCGGTGTGGTAAAGGAATACAGTGGATCCTTTGCTAATGCGTCGAACCGCATTTTTGCGGTCGTAGTAGGCAGCCGCCTTTCCTTTCTTTCTATCGCCAAGCATGTCGCGCCAGGCGTCGTCCATGTAGGTGCGGTTGGTGTTGACGATGAAGATGCACGGGTTGACCTCCATCAACAGGTCTAGCTCGGGGTTGTAGGTGTCGAACTGGATGAATGGGTTGCCCGCCACCTGATACAGCTTGTACGTCAGGCTGTCGATGTGGACACCCTTTTTCGACCAATACTGAATCGCCTCCAGAGTGTCACGGTCGACACCATTCGTGACGACGACGAATCGCTGGTCTTGATTGAACTCTTGCTCCTTGAGAGGAGCCTCAAGCCCAAAATACTCTTGATGACGTGTACTCATGGCACCCTCTAGGCGCTGTTGGCTCTGGACCATCGCTTCCAGTTGTGCATAGGAATAGCGACCGAATTTTTGCCCGTAGCGCATGACTTGAAGCAAGTTCTCGGTACTGGATTGCCACCGCTTCAGCTCGAATATAAAAAAGGTGCCCTTGCGGTCGAGGGCCAGAATATCAGCCTCTTCTTGGAACTGTCGCTCCTGGGCCAGTAGCATAAGCTGATCTTCCGGGATCAATTCCACGAGGTGTGACGCCAGAAACTCCTCGATGTACTTCTCGCTGATGCCTAATGCATCCGGGCTTTCTATCGGTACGCGACGACTGCTAGCGAGAGCCGGTATGGTCAACTCGTAAAGCATTTGTGCTATTCCTTAGCTCCGCGATCAGCGGGCGCAATGATGGCTATTCAGAATTAGTTGTGCAGTTTGCCTTCTGTTACGAAGAGTGGAAAGCCGGCTGTACCATCTATGGCGCTAGGGCAATGTCCGCCTCAAGCCTGCTAAGCTCAAGATTGCAGGTCTTTGAATAACCAGGCCTTGAACTGCTCCACTGCGGCCTGCTGTCGTTTTCTCCGCGGAAGAACGACGTGATGCCCAACATAGCGGACCGATTCACTGACACCTTTTAGCGGGGCAACAAATTTGCCAGCAATCAGTTCCCGCTCAGCGAGGAGGGTGTATTCCAGCACCACTCCTAGCCCATCAAGGGCAGCAGATATCCCCATCGAGCTACGATCCAACGCCAACCCAAAGCTAGTGGAGGTCACTAGATCATTCGCTGAAAACCATCCCTTCCACTGTACCGACTGACCGCTATTTTGGATGAGCAGCGTCGAGTAAAGGTCCTGGGGTGACCTGATCTTTTCGGCTAGCTCTGGGCAGCACAGAGGGGCAGTTCCTCAATTGCCTGGGGAAATTTCTCATGTGCCAAACGCTGCGGTTCGCCGTCCACGATAGCGATATCGAAGACGTCGTTATCAAACGTGGCGTAGTCAGTGCTGGCGGATATGGGCTCACCACATGGGCATAGCCAACACGGTATGCGAGGTGCAGCCTCGCTGAGATTGAATTTTGGCAGCAGCTCAAATCGCTACTTTTTTGCAGCAGTCGATAGCGGTTCACATGCGTTGAAACTCAGCACGCTGATCAAGGCCGCCAACCTTTCTTGACTAACAGATAGGGGTTGTTGCCGTTAAGAGCGATCCTAATCACATGGGTGCTGCCTACCTCTCCGTAGAAGCGGGCATCGTCACCCGTCAAGTTAGCTCCGTACTTGAAGGTTCTGGTGATTCGCTGCACGACCTGATCGCCGAAGTAGGGCAGATTCTCTCTGATCCATTTTCGAGCCTGCTTTCCCTCGGGCGGGTCCCCGCCTTGCGATGACATGCCGACGCGCGGTGAAAAACATTTGTAAGATGACAGCGCAAACCGCATGGGCACTAGACAGAGAATTTGCTGTTCATCGGTGACTGTAATCACCAGATTTGCGTCACTCGGCAGCCCCTCCAGCTTATTTTCTTGTGCCTCTACTCGAATTCGCCAATTGGGATGATCGGAGAAGACCGAGGTTTGAAAGCTTACCCCGCGACCAATCATGGAAATCCTGGTGCCCGCCACTCGGGCCCAGCCAATTTCACCCAAATCGGTGACACAGAGGTACCGGGACAGCCTTTTCAGCGGTATGTCCTCACCATTTACTGTCCAGTTCAGAAGCGTAGGTTTTTCGCTGATTAGACTCGTCTCCATCGAGTCGGATCTGTACTTGATTGTCCCTCGATTCCACTCGGCAGATATTGGCGCTAATGATACTGCGTGCTTGATTTCAGATTTCAGTTTTGCACGTTCACGAGCCAGCTTTTCTCTTGCTACTTTTTTTTCGGACAATCGAGCTTCTTGATCAATTTTAGCCTGGGCGTTTGTGCACTCTGCTTGCAACTTTGTAAAACGCTTCATAAGAGGCTTTACTGCTGCTTCCATAGCAGTAATCATTTGTTGCGTAATCGGTTTCGCTTTTTTTAGCCATGGCTGAATCTTTCGATGTATCCTCGCTACCTGGGGTTTATCTGTGTAGCAAACGCTCAATTCCAGGTTCTGTGTTCCGCCGGTTGTTGCATTTTGACTCCCAAGCGTCGCGAATGTGCTGGGTTCGACCACGACTTTAGCGTGCAGCCTATCTAGCTTGAAAAGCTTATGCCCTGCCTCAAATAGCTGCTTTATTAAAGGCAAGCTGGAGGAGTTTGATGCGAACAGCTCAACATCGAAGAGTGTATAAATCTTTCCTTTGTACTGGGTGCCGATTATATCGCTCGGTATTTTTCCAGTTAGATAAGGGGACAACAGAACTATCGGCTTTTTCGCTTCTTGGGCCTTTCGCTTCCAGTCCAAGTGTGCGCTTTCGGTCAGAACCATCCTATTTCCTTTCCTTGCAATTAAATACCTTGGGCCGGATCCGGTCCTCATCGCGCAGGCTGACTGAAGCCTCCTGCTTAGTGAGGAATGTTGGAGGTGGCCAAATGCAATGTCTAGGGAAACTCTGAAAAAGCCCTCGGTTTCTGGTGAAATAACCACCTGACATGAATACAACGGTCAACCCTATGACACAGACGTCCTTCGCCGATGCCGAATATGCCGGGAAGCGTAAGCAGACCCGCCGCGAGCTCTTCCTGATTGAAATGGATAAGGTCGTGCCCTGGAAAGGCTTGATTGCGTTGATTGAGCCGCACTATCCGAAGGGCAAGGGTGGACGTCCGGCCTACCCGCTGATGGCGATGTTGCGGGTTCATTTGATGCAGAACTGGTTCGGTTACAGCGATCCAGCCATGGAAGAATCGCTTTATGAAACCACGATCGTGCGGCAGTTTGCGGGACTGCACCTGGATCAAATTCCTGACGAAACCACCATCCTCAACTTCCGCCGTTTGCTGGAAAAACATGAGTTGGCCGGCGGTATTTCGCAGGTCATCAATGGTTATCTGGGCGACCGTGGGCTGATGCTACGCCAAGGCACCGTGGTCGATGCGACTATCATGCATGCGCCTAGCTCTACCAAGAACAAGGACGGTAAGCGCGACCCCGAAATGCACCAGACCAAGAAAGGCAGCCAGTACTATTTCGGGATGAAATCGCATATTGGCGTCGACGCCGAGTCTGGGCTGGTGCATAGCCTGGCTGGTACGGCGGCGAATGTGGCGGACGTTACTCAAGTCGACAAGCTAGTGCATGGCGAAGAGAAATACGTCTGCGGCGATGCCGGTTACAGCGGTGTGCAAAAGCGTCCCGAGCATAAAGATCGACAGATGATCTGGTCGATTTCCGCGCGTCCAAGCAGCGCTAAAAAGAAAGCGAAGACGGAGTTGATCGGGCGCGTTCTTCGCAAGATTGAATACGCGAAATCGCAGGTTCGGGCAAAGGTTGAACATCCGTTTCGCGTGATCAAGCGTCAGTTTGGTTATACGAAGGTACGTTTTCGTGGCTTGGCGAAAAACACTGCGCAACAGGCCACGTTATTTGCGCTGTCGAACCTGTGGATGGTGCGAAAACGGCTCTTGGTCGCAGGACAGGTGCGTCTGTAATGTGGAAAAGCGCCTTGAAAAGGCGCCGATCAAAGGAAAATCGATGACGTAAGAGCGGGAAAGGACTGATTAGCTGACTGGAATAGCGCTTTTTAACCTCAATCCAAGAGGGCAGCATAAAACGGGGTCTACTTCAGACCTTCCTTAGGATCCTTGGGAAGAAGGCTGTTAAACAAGCGGATAAATCGCTTGAGAAAGGAGTTTTTAAGGGGGGGGGAACCCACGCCGGTAACTGGATTCCGTCTGCCATCGTGCGGATAGCTGAGGAGGAAAAGCAGTATGAATATGACCGATTGAAGGGATCTAAAATCTGCCAGATTTCTGAGGTCATTTACAGCCTAATCCTGGACGACCCCTATGGTAGCTTCAAGATACCTCTACCGCGTTACACAGCCGAGGTGATGCGACCGGTGCTCGAAGGTATCAGTAGTGCAAAAGACGCGAAAATCGCGTGATTCTGTAGGACGTGAAATCAGCAGAGGGGTGTGCGCCCTCTGCTGAATTTGTTACACGTCACTTGCGGCGTTTGCCCGCATCACTCCGTTTATCTCGAATCTGTCCATCTTGATTGCGAGAACGCGGCTGCTCACCACCGCCTGGTTTAGGAACGTTGACGTCTTTGTTGATAGGGCGACGATCTGTCATACGAAATCTCCTTCATGCGTTAAGGATCTTACGAAAATACATCGGTAGACAGCGGGCGCATCAAGCGACACCACAGCATGTGGTGTTTTTTGATTTGCCTGAACACAACATAGTGCGTTTTGGCCGGTTTCGCAATTGTTTTGGATCACATCTTGGTGGCACTTGAACGTGGAATGCTGCGTCTATCGAAACTATTGGCTCAGCCATACGAGCTGGGCTTGCCCGCGAGCTCAGAAATCAAGCTATCATCTGGCCATTATTGTTACCTACCAAGAATGGGCGGGTAGGCACCCTAGATGGGCGCTCACTCCATCTGATGATCCGATGGCAAGCAAGGAGAATCGCAGTGAGATCCCAGGTCAGAATCATCGACTCGACGCAGTTACAAAACGCGAACCCGAATCTTGTAGATCCAGTCGGGTATCGCAAAAGTGAGCTCAGTTTGAATCACATCATTGGCTGTCCACTCGATTGCAGCTACTGCGTTCGTCACCTTTATGGAAATTTCAATCAGCGCACGCCGCAGGCGCTGATGAGCGATGAAGAAGCCTTCCAGCGATTTATCAATCACAGGTATTTTCAGCCTCATATCACACCTATTCAGTTGTTCAACCGGGCCACCGACCCGATGCTCCCCGAGCTCAAGAGTCATACCCACAATCTGCTGCGTATGCTTGATGAGGCTGGGCTAACCAACAATGTGCTTGTGACCACTCGATGGCGTGTATCTCAGGACGATTGCGAGCGCTTCCAGTCCTCTACATAAATCGATTGCTCGACATCAAATCACCGTACTGGAAGTGCCTCCCAGTAGATTAATATGGATGCTATCTGGAACAGGCGCACGCAGTTTCGATGTTGGAAGGGGATTTCTGGGCGCAACGTGGCTCCTGGCCTTATCGGCAGCCAACGTATGTCCGCCCTAGATGCGAGAATAGACTGATCGCCCAATGAAGGGCTCGTTCGGCGGAAATGGTCCGCCAGGGACATCACGATGGACAGTAAGACAGAAGCAGCGACGCCCGACTCGACCATGGATTCATCGATTTTCCAGAGCGCGCTCCCCAACGCCGAGAAGCTTGAGCAGGCGCGTACACAGTTGCTTGACCTCTCAGCGCGAAATCGACTCCTTAATATGCCGCGATCGAGCCGTACCTCGGCGATTGCGGTCGTCGATGAGAAGACATCCGAGGTCTATCGTCTCCTCGTTCGGGAGGGAAAAGCGTTTACCTTCCTGGCCGGCAAGGCGGCAACTGATGAGTCCGATAATGATTCGGCAGCCGACGATTCAAAGCCGGCCAAAGACTCCGATGAAATTGACCAGCTTGCCCAACCCGACGACAGCGTCGACGAGAGGGGCGTGCTCACCCGTCACAGCGACACAAAACTCCAGACTCGACTCACGGGCAAGGGTCTGCAAAAGCATCTGCTCGAGCTCTACCTGAACTCAAAGACACTCGAGGAAGAGCAGGGCGTCAACGTCCTCTTTGCCTCCCTTGGCGCCCTCAAGTGGATCGATCCGAACAATGCGGCCAACGTTCGCCATGCGCCCCTGATCTTAATTCCGGTCGAGTTGAACCGCGGAACGGCGGGCGAGAAATTCCGACTCAAGGCCCGCGCTGAAGATGTCGCATCCAACCTGTCGTTGGAAGCGTACCTGGACCGCATCCACAAGCTTCGTATGCCCGCCTTCGAAGCCAGCGACAGCTTCGACATAGATGCCTATTTTGCAGAGGTCGCGGCTGCGGTGGCCGACAAGCCCCAGTGGCAAGTGCTGCCGGATGAGATAACCATCGGGTTCTTTTCGTTTGCCAAATTCCTGATGTACAGAGACCTCGACCCTGCCGTGTGGCCCAAGGGCAACACACTCGTCGATCGCGCACTCATCAAGGGCCTGCTCTCAGACGGCTTCCCAGGTGGAGAGGGAATGCTCGACGAGAATGCCAACATCGATCCGGTCATCCCGCCGGCGGACATGCTCCACATTCTCGATTGCGACAGTTCGCAAGCCATTGCCATCCATGAGGTGCGTCGCGGTCGCGACATGGTCATCCAGGGCCCTCCTGGCACCGGCAAGAGCCAGACGATCGCCAATATCATTGCGTCGGCTATCAAGGACGGCAAAACGGTCCTGTTCGTGGCCGAGAAGATGGCTGCTCTGGAGGTGGTAAAACGGCGCCTTGACGAAAAGGGCGTGGGCGATGCGTGCCTGGAACTCCATAGCAACAAGGCCAATAAGCGCGCGGTACTCGATGAGCTGCGACGCACCTGGGATCTCGGAGCCCCGAAGCCAGCTCCCACGGGAAGCCTGATTGCTCGCCTGACCGAAGCACGGGACGAGTTGAACGGCCATGTGGCCCGGCTGCATGCCGTCGACCCAGCATCCAGTCTGTCCTCTTTTCAGGTCATGGGCCATCTCGCACGCCTGCGGCAAGCGGGGGTGATGCCCAATGATGTCGTTCTGGAGGAGATCGAAGCTTGGGGGGCGGATGGTTTCGAACGGCGTCATGCGCTTCTGAATGACTTGGTCACACGTATCGAGATCATCGGCAGACCCGACGACCACGCCTTTACCGGGGTGGGCATTGAAGCGATGCTGCCCACCGATCGTGAGCGTCTCGTTGCCCGTATCGAAACGCTGCGCGGCCAGCTCGAGGACGCCCGGCACTACATGAATGCTACAGCCAGTTTGCTGGAAGCCCAGCCTCCGTCCAGGCTTGACGAACTGGTCGCTGTCAGCGGCCTCGCCCGGCGCATCAGTGTGGCGCCTGTGCTTGATGCCGACGCCATGGCAGATGACGGTTGGTCGAACGTATCGGCGGTCGATACATTGCTGGCGTTGGGTCATCGCTATGCCGCCTTGCGCCAGTCGCTGTCGAGCGAGGTCAATGTTGAGGCGTGGGATGAGGACACTCACGAAGTGCAGCAGGCGCTCACCGAATGCCCTGGTGACTTCGATGCGGACGCTGTTCGCCGCCTCTGTGCCGTCCGCGACGCCATCCCAGCGTTATTGCAGGCGGGCCGCGGTCTTGCTCACGCACTGGGCCGCGAATGCACGCCGACCGCTGGGGAATTTGCCCGCCTCGCCAAGATCGGCGAGCGGGTTGCAAATGCGCCACCGGCAAGCCCCGAAACGTTCGCTTCCGAGCTATGGGACGGCGGCGTAGAACGGGCCGGGCATATCGCCCAGACCGCTGCCAACCTCGAAGGGTTTCGTACGTCACTGGCAGGTCAGCTCCACGAGCTCGCCTGGGATATCGACGTAGGTCCCGCCCGCGCCGCGCTCGCGGCCAAGAGCACGAGCCTGTTCCGCTTCCTCAGTGGCGACTGGCGTGCAGCCAATAAGCTCATGCGCTCGGTCCTGGTTCAGCCCGCCCAACCTCTCCCGGTGACCCTGGCTTCTCTCGATACCCTGATCCGCGGTCAGGAAGCGCGGCGCGTGCTGCGCGATGAAGACAGCTTCGGCAAGGCTGCCTTCGCTGAAGACTGGCAAGGCGATCGCTCGGCCTCCGCGCCGCTGGTGGCTCTGGTTGAATGGATGCGGTCCCTGCGCGGGCTCGGGGCAGAACCCCGCCTCATCGCTTCCCGCGGTCCTGAGAAGGATGATGTCGCCAAGCGTTCGAAGCTCGTAAGCCTTTTGCTCTCCCAGGTCGCTCCCGACCTGTCCGGCGTCCATACCGATTTTCTTGCACAGGCAACGAAGGTGTTCGGTGACGCCACCGCGCCTGAACAACTCGACCTCGAGTCGTTGTTGCAGCTCGCCGTCCGCCACACGAATGCCTGGTCGACGGCCAGCCGCTTCCTGATTCAGCCCCCCACCAGCGCAGCATCAGCCTGTGCCATTTTTGAAAGGCTGGACGCGGGACGCGAGGAGCGCCAGGGCGTACGAGATGGGTATAGCCTCGGCCACGCGCTATTCGGCTCCGCGTGGCGAGGGCTTGACAGTGATTGGGACGCCCTCTCGACAGCCGCTGGTTGGCTGAAAGTCAATGGAGACATCCGCGCGCTGGCCGGTCGAGTCAACGAGCGTGAGGCGCTCATTCCTCGCGCCAAGGCTCTTGACGAGCAGGCCGCGCATCTCGCCACGGCCTTCCACTCCATTGCAAATGAGCTTGCACTCGATCTGTCAGCCAGTGTCGGTGCGCCGCGTATCTATGAGGTGCATTTGGATTCCCTGGCAGCACGGCTATCACGCTGGGTTACCGAACAGGAAGAACTGCACCGGTGGCTGGCCTATCGCGATCGTGCTGCACGAGCCATTCGCGACGGTTGCGCGGATGTCGTCGCCAGACTTGCCGATGGACGGCTATCGTCGACGAGCGCGGTCGCTGCGTTCGAGTTCGCTTATTTTGAAGGGCAATACCGTCGGGTGCTGAAGGCTGAACCGGCTCTGGGCCGCTTCGATGGCGTCGCCCACGGCCATATCGTCCGCGAGTTCGCCGACCTTGACCGCCAGCGCATCGCAGCGGCGGCAGGCGAAGTCGTTCAGGCTCACCACCAGAATGTTCCTCGAAGGGACAGTGGTTCGATTGGCCCACTCGGGGTGCTTCGGGGGGAAATTCAGAAGAAGAAGGGTCATATGGCCTTACGAAAGCTGGTCGAACGCGCGGCCCCTGCGCTCACCGCCCTGAAGCCGGTCTTCATGATGAGCCCGTTGTCGGTCGCGCAGTTCCTGCCGCCGGGCGCACTGGAGTTCGACCTGCTCGTGATGGACGAAGCGAGCCAGATCCAGCCGGTCGACGCCCTGGGTGCGGTGGCTCGCGCCAAGCAGGTAGTTGTGGTCGGTGACCCTCGTCAGCTACCGCCAACCAGTTTCTTTGCCAAGCTCACCAGTGGCGATGAAGACATCGACGAGGATGAGCCAACGAAGGTCGGCGATGTTGAAAGCATCCTTGGCCTGTTTACCGCACGCGGCCTGCCCATGCGCATGCTCCGCTGGCATTACCGTAGCCGCCACCAGTCGCTCATTGCGGTCAGCAACCGCCAGTTCTATGAAAACAAGCTGTTCATCGTGCCTAGCCCCTGGACTCAGGAGGGTGGGCGGGGCCTGCGCTTCCACCCTGTTCGGGATGGCGTCTTCGGTTCACCGGTCAAGAGCGTCAACGGGCCGGAGGCCAAGGTCGTCGCTGAGGCCATCGTCCAGCACGCCCGACTGCACCCGAAGCTGTCCTTGGGTGTGGCAGCGTTCTCCGCATCGCAAAGCCGCGCCATCTTCGACGAGCTTGAAGTGCTGCGTCGTGGTTTGCCAGCGGAGGTGGAGGCCTTCTTCAACCGCCGCAACAGTGAGCCGTTCTTCATCAAGAACCTTGAAAACGTTCAGGGTGACGAGCGGGATGTCATCTTCATCTCGGTTGGCTATGGACCGACCGTACCGGGCGGCAAGGTACCCATGCGTTTCGGGCCTCTCAACAACGAGGGCGGCGAGCGCCGGCTCAACGTGCTGATCAGCCGTGCCAAGCAGCGATGCGAGGTGTTCTCCTCGATCACCGATGAGGACATCGATCCCGCATTTTCCGCCAGCCGCAAAGGAATCGAGGCGTTCCGCATCTTTCTCCGCTATGCCCGCACGGGGAAGCTCGACACGGCGGCCGTCACGGGACGGGACTTCGATTCCATCTTCGAAGAGCAGGTTGCAGCAGCGCTCGAAGCTCGGGGATACAGTGTCCAGCGTCAGGTGGGCCTGGCCGGGTTCTACATCGACCTTGCTGTGACTGATCCGGAGCGCCCAGGTCGCTTCCTCCTGGGCATCGAATGCGATGGCGCGTCGTACCACAGCGCTCAGTCCGCCCGGGACCGTGACCGCCTCCGCCAGCAGGTTCTGCTTGATCATGGCTGGAACCTCCACCGCATCTGGAGCACCGATTGGTTCCAGCGTCCCCAAGAACAGCTCGACCTTGTCTGCCGGCAGATCGATGCAGCGGGTGCTGCGTTCGACGAGCGCATGGCCGAGGAAGTCCTTTCAGTTGAGCAGGCTGTCGCTGCAGCCGCCATCGAACGGGAAGTGAGGACTGAAGACGGTGATTTCACCTTCGAACCGTATGTCGAAGCGAGCCCACAGCGGCCAACACATCGTTCGGAAGAAATACACGAAACTCCGACAGGCATTCTTACCGAGATAGCGGTTGATGTTGTGCGCATCGAAGGGCCCGTGCATACCGATGAGGTCGTGTCCCGTGTCCGTGACGCCTGGGGCGTCAAGCGAGCTGGAAGTCGCATTCAGGACGCCGTCGAAAGGGCAATCGATGTGGCTGTCCGCCAGAACTCCGTGGTTCGGGACGGCGCCTGGCTCGCCATCGCCAGCGCACCTGTTGTTGCACGCGATCGTTCGCAGGTATCTTCACTGGCGCTCCGCCGGGCGGAGTACCTACCGGAGGCAGAACTTGCAGAGGCCATCGTCATCGTCGTAGCGCGTAACTTTGGGGCGAATCGCGATCAGGTCATCGAACGCGTTGCGCGCGCCATGGGCATCCGAGCTATCTCGGCTTCGGTACGAGAACGTGTGGCGGAGATGGTCGAGCAAGTAGTAGCCTGTGGTCGTTTGGTTGATGAAGAAGGCCTCCTGAAGGTTCGGGAGTAGCTATTTTCTTGGGAGCGTCCTGACCGGTCCTAGAGTGTCGTAAGACATTTGCGGTCGGTGAGGCGCACGGCGACACGATGAGGACTGCTGGGCAGACCGTTATTTAGCGCGGAAATCTGAGCATCAGCCTTTCGTATGCGTAACCTCTGACAGGCACAACTTATGAATGGGAGCATGACAGTAACGGAATACTGCGTTTTCTAGGGATGGTCTGAAGCACGCGACTATTTAGGCGTGACTACCCCGGTCAAGCTGAAATTTACTTGAGTGGGGACTGCAAATCAGAAAAACGGCCCGAAAAAACGATTTTCAAAGCCGTTTTTGGCCTTGAAGAAGGGCCATCGGGTTCATTTTTCTCATCGCGGACGCACCTGTCCTGCCATGTCCAATAAATGTCGCCGCGACATCCATAGGTTCGATAAGGCAAACAAAGTGATCCTATGTGCATGGTTCTTGGCCAGCCCGCGAAATCTCACCTTGGTGTAGCCAAACTGGCGCTTGGTTACCCTAAACGGGTGTTCAACCTTGGATCAAATCTCAGCCTTGAGCCGTTCGATGAGTCGTTTCGCCTTGTACAACAACAAGTCCACAGACTTCTCTTCGTAGTGGCCTAACATCTCTGGACACATCAATGCGTAGAGCGAAACGTAGGGGCCTGTCTGCCGAGAGTGATTCAAGGACATAACATCGCTGTCCCGGGGTGCGGATCACAAGCTCTCCGGCAAGCCGAAAAACATTTTGACTTGGCTCTAAGACGGTGTTTTCAGGCGGAAAAAATTCAAATGTGCCCCCAGTTTTGCCCCCAGTAGCGCGGGATATGCGGGCGATCGAGATTGGCGATCTCTGAGGCGGAGCAGGGTGGTCGTCGATGGCTTTCAATGTACGTCAGACTCGGCTTGCACGGGGGATGTCTGGATGATTGGTCGCCTAGGGCAGGGCACCAAGCGCCTGGTAGGACACCAAATCACATTCGGTGTCCGGTGTGTCATAGCTCAACGACAGATATTACGGCTAGCTGCTTACGCTGCTAGCCGTAATATCTGTGTTGGGAGAAGTCTATTGATAAAGGAGCGTGCCTGTGCACTCGCCCCTATAGTTGAAGTTAATGCTACTCCCAGCCGAGACCAAGCGTGCGCCGCAACGAATGCTAGCGTCCGCCTCGCAGATCTAGGCGGTCTAGCTCCTCAAGAGTTTGGACAACGACCTCGACAAGTTCCCCGTCAAAGTCATCGCGGTCTGCCTCCTCATGAGTGCCTTTGTTCAGGTAGGTCCAGACAAGATTATTGACTGGAATACCCAAAATGCGGCCATACGCAGCAAGAAGTGGCTCTCTGTTCGCATGGTGGAAGGTCTGGGCATCTCCCAATTTCTTGACCAACGCTTCGCATAGATTTCTCAACGCAGGCTCGGCACCGACGCCAGCCAACATCAGATTCAACACGCCTTGGCCATGACTTCCAAGCCACCGCCAAACTTTCTCGCTCAGCATCTCCAAGGCTTGGCGAGAAGCAGCGAGCGCATCTCGGTCGTTGAGCGCTTCCCTTGCTGCCCTGGCCTTGGCAATGTAATTCGCGCTCGGTACGTTGCCGGTAACTCTCGGTTGATAGTTGCCATCGTGATGTCGGAACAGGTAGACCTGGCACGCATTTCTGCGACGGGCAGGAAGGTGTTGTTGGATGTCTTTAATGAACTCGTTGCTGTGACAGGTGACGATTAGTTGGATTTGAGCGAAGTGGTCGCCCTCAAAGATCGCCTCTCGGATTCCGCCTCGATGGTCATGGTCGATGGCATTGATGGCATCGTCGAAAACGATAACTGGACAGCCGATGCTCTTCGCTTTGGTCATCAAAATGGCAAGGCCGAGACAGCGTATATGCCCCTCGCTCAGAACGTGGAGCGCATCGACGCGGACCCCAGGGTTTCCCCGGAAGCTGATTTCGATCTTTTCTTCGCCAGTCAAAGGCAGATGCAGCGCTGATAGCTTGTCCTCGTCGCGATCATTGCGATTGAACGCGTTATAGAGGTCTCTGGCAGCGTCATTCAGCCCAGCCATTAGCTGACTAGGGAGTTGATCTCTATAAGATCTAAGTACTTCGAGAAATCTGTCGTAGGCGGTCTTGTACGGCCTGTCGCGGGCGATATCTAGTCTCTCCTGCTCCGCTTGTGCGATCAACCCAGCATTTGTTTCGTCGAATGCTTTGATGCGGTTACGTGCTGCTTCGATATCCGCTTGCTGTTGTTGCCGCTTGAGATCTTGCGCTTGCACCTTTAGCTGGAAATCGTTGAGTCGCCGACGTTCATCGATGTGCGGTTGTCGATCTCGCTGAGCCGTCCTTGACGCCTCGTCTTGCGCGGTCATACGGTCTACTACGCCGAGGATCTCATCCAGCGAAGGCATTCCGCGCTGGCCTGCGGGGGGCTGGGGATAGATATCTGTCCACCAACGACCGACAGGCTCCGCGGGGAGCTGCAGAGCCCATCGACCGACTACTGATTCCTCTTCTTGGTGAGCAGTTATGAACGCGCTGAGGGGGGAGAACATCTGCCGCAACGCGCGAGATGCTTGGCCAAGTTTTACGTCAATGGTCTGCTGTTGCTCTTGAAGGGCACCCAGCTCTTCAAGCTGCTGCAAGCCGTCGACTGCCTTCTTAAACGGATCTGCGGCAACATGAACGTCACCGTTCAATGGTGTGTCGCAAGCGGGGCAGCGGTCTCCAACAGTCTGCTGCAAGGCGAGAACAGAGTTGTACAGTGCCTTGAAAGACACTTGGTCGCTCTTCGCCCGAAGAGAATCGATAACCGCATCAAGCTCCTGGGAGCACTGGTGTGCCTCTGCGAAAGCATCCTGGAGACCTTGTCGTGTGACACCAAGAACACTCGGTGGAACCGCTTCCAGGATGCCATCAAGCTCTTGGAGACGTCCCGGAGATTCCCCTGTACCAATCAAGCCCTTCAGGGTTTGATAAGTGAGTTCAACTGCGTACTCCTTGGCTAGAGAGGATTCCTCTTCGTCCAGCACTTGCTGGGAGGCAGCTTCTCCATTAACGGTTGCTTGGTCTGCCTTCAGCGCGTTCCGGCGCATCGTCAAGGTGGTTTGTAGTTCTGCGACCAGAACAAGCTGTCCGTCGATGGTCTCGTTGAAGTGGCCTACGAATTCATTGAACTGGTCCATACCAAAGAGTGTGGCAATCAGTTCGGCTCGCTGAGCATTAGGCCGGGCAGCGATTCTTGAGAATGCGTCGATTCGGTTTTTTTCTATAAAACAGAAGCGGTAGGCGTCGAGATTTGCAGCAACGTCGACCTCGCGTCCTTGTTGATCCGTAGCCTTCAGAACTGGCGGATCGAATCGTCTGTCGTGGACATTTGCCAGATACGTCCTTGCCGCAATACGCTTGTTGCCGGCCTCTTCGACATCCCCAAGAAGGGCATATTCCAATCCTTCGCAAAGGCTGGTTTTCCCGCTGCCATTGGGGCCGTAGAAAAGGATGATCTGCTTTGTTAGGTCGAAAGGCTCAGGTGCTCGGAATCCTCTAAATGGACCGAGCGTCAGGTGACGCAACCTAACCCATGGCCAGACGCCTGCGTTTGCTTCAGCGACGTCGGCTGGAGGCGCCTCAACCGTACCATCAAGCTCTCGCCGCATTAGGCCTACTAGAAAGCTGGAGCGCTGGCTTCGTTGTCGTGAGGTTTCCGCCAATTCGTCAAAGTTAGCAAGGGCCAAAGTAGCCAGGCGGCGCACGCCGCCGGGAACTTGCCTATCTGGCTGGTAAATCCAGTGCACGAAGCGCTCAAAATCCTGTCTTGCCGATGCCATGCCCCCCCCCTCCCTTTGATCAGCGGTATCTGTAGCTAGCGTATCGTATGGGTCATAGGGCTCACCAGGAGCACCTGAGTTAATATTCAGCCGGGCCGTATCCTAGGTGATCTTGACGTTTTCACATTCTAGATTATTCTGAAACACAATTAATGTGTTTTTGAATTTTGGAGGGTGGCATGGTCAAGTATCCCGAGTTCGCAGCGCTCATTGTTACCCTCAGAAGCGCTAAGGGGTGGAAGCAAAAGGAGTTTTCTACCAGTGCAGGCCTCACTCAGCAGACGGTTAGTCGCTGGGAGAAGGGGGCGTCCCGTCCGAGGGCGGAAGAGCTGCCTCGCCTCGCTGCTCTTCTAGAGGCGGAGTTGAGCGTTATGGCTGCCGCTGCTGGATATGTACAGCCTGCTCCAGTCAGCGGTCAGCCTGAAGGTGCGCCGACCTATGACGTTCCGCTTCCAGTGCATTCTTTGCGACCTGACAGCTTCGAAAACTTTAGTGCTGATTTTCTTCACCGGTACTACCGTAGTCGTGCCGGCGTAGTAAATCGCTTTGGTGGTAATGGCAGCAAACAATACGGTATCGATATTGAGGTGCGTGGGAGCACTTTCCTGCATTCATTTCAATGCAAGCGTGTAGAAGAATTTGGGGCGCAAAAAGTCCACGATGCTGTGGCCGAACACACTTATGTGTCAGATCTCAAGGTGCTATTGCTTTCCAATATCGCAAGTCCTAAAGCCCGCCAGGCAATTGCTCAGTATGATGGGTGGGAGCTGTGGGATCGGATAGATATCTCAGCAAAATTCCGTGAGCTATCAATGGTTGATCGAAGGGATTTGGTCGACATTTATTTTCGAGGGCAACGCCAGGCACTTCTTGGTGAGCCGGAGTCGGGGCCATTTCAGAGGGCCGAAGAGTTCTTTAAGGGTTTCACGGATAATAGTCGCTTCTTTAATCATGCCTGGACTTTAGTAGGCAGGGAGGAAGAGTTAGAAAGGCTGGCTGCAGATGTTCTCGATGACAATCTCCTGGTTACGATGCTTCTGGGGGCTCCGGGGAACGGGAAGACTCGACTTCTACGAGAGGTTGTTGAGAGGGTGCGAGGGGCGCGGCCGGATATATGTATTCTTTTTGTTTCTCCGACGGAAGATGTCAAGGCACAACATTTAGACGAGTTGGGGGGCGATGCGAAGCTATTAATTATCGACGATGCCCATGATCGTGATGATCTTGCCCAGTTGATGCGGTATGCGTCAGTGGAAGAGAACAGGGCAAGATTGTTGATTTCATTGCGGCCATACGGTCGAGCTATGGTTCGTAATCAAGCCTCACTTGTAGCTATGGATAGCCCTCAGGTAGCGAGTGTGGAGTTGAGGCCGCGTACTAAGCAGGATGCAAAGATCCTTGCTTTGCAGGTATTGCAAGCCTCGGGCGGGCCGATCGAGGCGGCAGATATCATTGCGGAACTGACATACCCCACGCCGCTTGTGACCGTGCTAGCTGCTCAGATAGTCGCCAAGGAGAATGTAGCGCCGGCGTTGATTGGCAACAGCGAGAACTTTCAGGAACATGTGCTTGCCAGACTGGAAGATATTATTGCTGGCAAAATTGTGACTGGGCAGGACGTACCCAAGCTTCAAACCGTTCTTCAGATGGTCGCATTGCTGCAGCCTGTGGTGTTCGATGATCCGGCTTTCCTCCGGATCTTGCATGAGGTTGAGGGGCTGGGGCATGAGGATGCTCAGCGCCTGCTTCGTCTCCTCGGTGAGGGGGGAGTTCTCTTTAAGCGCGGTCTTCGTCACCGGCTGGCTCCGGACCTACTGGCTGACTCCATCATCCAGCGCAACTTTATTGGTATTGATGGATCCGTGACCCCCAAGGTTGAGCGTGTTTTCGAGCTCGCTGACTCTGAGTACCTGAAATATCTATTAGTCAACCTAGGGCGTCTTGACTGGCGTTTGCGGAATGGTGATCCAGAGGGCAGCACATTGCTGTCCAGTATTGGACGAAAGCTCCAATGGCACGGGGAGTACCATAATCCGCACGTTCATGCCGTCGAGGCCGTGGCTTACTATCAGCCGCGGCTGGCACTCAACTTCGCTGAGCGGCTTATAGAGGAAGGTCATGGGGATGACGGCGGCGTATGCGGGATGATTCGCAACGCTGTCTTCAACCCGGAAGTTTTGGAAGAAGGGTGTGTGTTGCTATGGCGGGCGGGGCGAGGAGACGCCCGTGCGCTGAACTCGCATCCGAACCACGGAATACGAATTCTGAGAGAGCTTGCTGAGTTCTCACCTAACAAGCCAGTGGCTTATGTGGAGCAAGTGGTAGCTTTTGCTACTGAACTGCTGGAGCGCCCTGTGGCCTTGTCCGGGACTTACACACCTTTCACTATATTAGAAGGGGCGTTAGGTACTGAGATGGAGGAGGTCACTTCGAGTAATCGGAGTTTTACAATTACTCGATACAAGCTGGATTTTGAGCTTGCCAAGAGCGTACGGGCGCGAGTGATCGATGTCATGGTCAGCTCCCTAGAGCAAGGCCCACACCGGAAGGCATTTCTTGCTTCCAGTTTGCTTTCTGAGTCGCTTCGCGGCCCTACGCATGGCGGCGAAGATCTTGAAGCGTGGGACTTTGCTCACGCTGAATTACTTCAGCGCGTGCATCTTGTTCTCGAAAATGCTTCGGTTCATCCGGCTGTTCTGGTTCAAACAGCGATATCCGTCAGTTGGCATGCTTTCTATAACGAGAATCAAGCATGCCGTTCTAGTGCGCGAGCTGTAATTGGGCTGTTGGGTCGTGACCTGCCGAGTCGACTGGTAAGGCTCATTGGTGACGCGTGGGGGCATCAGACGTGGGATAGTGGCGAGTCTTTCGAGTACAAGGCCCACGAAGCTGAGACTCTCGCTTTGATAGCGGATCTTACGGCCGAGTTTCCCGATGCTCTGGATCTGTACGAGTTCTTGGATCATTGGCTCAGTGAGATTGGTCACGTCGCAGGTAATGGGTGGGGGAGTTCCTATGTTTTTGTGAATCGCTTGCTTCAGGGGCGTGCAGATCTTGCTCAAGCGATCATGGCCAGACAGTCGAGCTCCCAGTCGCCCTTGAATTACTTTTCAGGGGCTGCTCTGGGCGTCCTCATAGCAGATCAGAACCGTCACGGTCTTATCGCTGATTTGTTAGGGGCTGATTCGGCGTGTGCTTGGGAAATGGTTTCGGATGCATATGCACGTCAGGCCGATGGATTCTTCACTGATGCTGATTTGCCGGTTTTGCGACGCATTTTTCAGTCGAATGACCCTTCTGTTTTACGCAACTCTGCATCTATCGCGCGTCAGATTGCCAAGGGTAAACCAGCGCTAGCGGTAGAGATGATCTGTACCGCCGATATGGTTGTCTCTCCTCAAGCTACCCATGATTTTTTCATGCTCTTGGCGAGCCGTAGCATCCTCCCCGCGGGAAGTATCAGTCTTGACCAATGGCGAATTCTTTTGAGAGCGCTAGAGAGGATGACTGAGCTTGATGATCATTGGGTGGTCGAGTTTCTCAAGCAAGCTGTTGAGGTGGTTCCGGCAGACGTGGTTCAGATGATGAAGGGTAGATTGCAAGCTGTTGGTCGTTGCTTAGGGTATAGATCAATGCGCAGGGATCGTAGTGGTGCAGGGCTTGGTCTTCTAGCGCATCGTGATGGGCATCGCCTATTGCAAGAACTTCTTACCTGGGCCGTGGATGGTCAGGTGGGTGGGAAGCTGACTATAGATATAGGTTCGTGTGTTTCGGGTCTTTGCGGTAAGTATGAGCAGCAGGTGCTCGATTTGCTGCTGTTGCTAATTAAAGGCGGTGGCCAGGCGCACGTAAATGTTGTGGCAAGCGCATTACGAAGTGCGTACCAATCGTTCGTGATTCAGGAGACGTCCTTTGTTCGAGAGCTATTGAGTCAGGCGGAGCTTATTAGCGAGAAGGCCGTAAGAGATATCTCCTCAGCTTTATGGTCATCCGCCGTATCTGGCGGAAGATCTGGACTGGCTGGAGAGCCCTTTAGTGAGGATTTGGCACTTAGGGAGCATGCAGAAAAGACCCTCAAAGGTATGAGCAGGATGGACCCAGCGTATCGGCTGTACGGGGGGCTGCTTCAGCACGCCAAGGACAACATAGATCGGCAGGCAGACGAAAAGCGCGCGATGGAGCTGGAGGACGAGTAAAGGCGATACATCTGGGATGCCTCAAGTGAGCCAACAGGCGAAGGCTCCTCGCTCTCTGTATCCTTCTCGTTGATCGACCATGTTGTCGCTAGCGTCCTCGCCTTGCAAATTGCTTCATAGCGCCCGCCAGCAAAGCTGCGCGCGAATGACGGTGAAACAGACGGTAAAGGCACGTATCGATCACTGCCAATCCCTTTAAGTACGCGGGCTTAGGCGAGTTGTTGATGATTGAGTGGGCTACGTCAATGCTATCCAGGCCCAGCCCTCCAACTACGGTGTATTGCCCCTGGTCCATGGTTCTCACCAAAAACTGTGCATCTGCCTAGTTGAGTTGACGTCGCCAGAACGAGCCAGAGTAGTGATTGGATGAAACCCGATACCGCATGCAGGCGGTTAGCTGTTACTCCCAGCCGGCCGCCTTCGACCTACAACAGGCGGTGGCGGAAAGCAGCATCCGGCAATCAGGTCGACAGCTACTCCCCACTCATACAGTTTCCTTCCGTGCACTCATTCAATTCTTGCCGCGGCTCGGTGATCACGTCTTTTATTGACGCGGTCACTGATAAACGTTCACCGGGTCCGGCTATCATCGCGCAACAACATCCAGAGCGGAGCCGGTATGCCATTCCCCATCCTGCCGTGGGCAGAAATTTCTAACAACTACCGTCGCGGCACTATCTTGCTCGGCAACGGTGCGAGCATCGCGATTGCGCCGACCTTCGCGTATGGCTCTCTGCTGACGCATGCTCGCGAGAATGAGTTGCTCGACGGCGATGTGCAGCGCCTGTTCGACTTCTTCGAAACCAGCGATTTTGAGCTTGTCCTGCGGCTGGTCTGGCAGGCCAGCAACGTGAACCGGTCACTTGAAATTCCTGACGAGCGAACGCACCAGGCGTATGTGCGAGTTCGAGACTCCTTAATACAGGCGGTCCGCAGCGTACACCCTGAGTACGAGCAGGTCACACAACACCTGCCCAACATGTACCAGTACCTTAAAGGGTTCGACACGGTCCTCTCGCTGAACTACGACTTGCTGATCTACTGGACCATGGCGCACGGCTTTAACGTCGACGATGGTCACAAGTTCAAGGACTGCTTCCGCGACGGCAGTTTTGACGACGATTGGCGGCGATTCCGTTCGCTTTACGGCGAGCGCGAAAATACCTTGGTCTTCTACCCCCACGGTAGCTTGGCTCTGAGCCGTAATAACGTGGAGGAAGAGTTCAAAATCCATGCTGCAGGCCATGGGCTGCTGGAAGCGATCCTGCGGCAGTGGCGTAGCGAACAAGTTGTGCCTCTGTTCGTCAGTGAGGGCACCGCCGGGCAAAAAATCAACTCAATCCGTAGCAGCTATTACCTGTCCACGGTCTATCGGGAGGTCCTCACATCGCCACGTAGATCGCTGACCCTGTTCGGCTGGGGACTTGGGGAGCATGACAGGCACCTGCTCAAGCGGATGCGAGGCAGTGGCATACAGCGTGTGGCCGTTTCAGTGTTCCGGGGCAGCCAGGCTTACTGCAATACGGCCCATCAGATCATCCAGGATGACCTCGGCGAGGTAGAAGTAGATTTCTTCGATAGTGAGAGTCCCGGCTGCTGGATTCACCCGGCAGACGAATAGACTGGAACTTTTTGGTGCTCGAAAGGCCATGCAAACAGCTTCACTGCCGACATGGCTCTACCGGACAGGAATGGCTGCTGCAGAAGACCGCCTTGTCACCCGGCGTGGCAATTGCCGAGGACGATGGTCTGAGATATGAACTACTGCATCACGACCTTGATATGGATATTGCCGCAGCCTGGACATTCGGCAGGCCAGTGCGCCAATTGGCCAGGTAAGCTGTCAGGTCTTGGTACTTACTACGCTGCGGTCTCCTTCAAGGGCGACGCCAGTGTGGTCGCATGGCACCATAAGCTTCCCGGTGAAGGCTTTTCTGCGTGAGTTTCCCGGGCTAAAAACTTAGCTCTTCTTTAATGCCTACAATCTAGCCGAGCGGTAGGGATGATGCTTGTGCCTTCACCTGCTTTGGTTCTATTGGGGCGTTGAGTCAGCGGCGGACGACATATTTTCGGAACAGTCGGCGCGAATTGCATAGGAGGCGGCGTGACGATCAAAGCGGTTTTTGTGGGTATCAACAAACACTTCGACGCCTCAATCCCGGAGTTGGGCGGAGCTCGGCGCGACGCGACGGCGTTGTGGGCCTTGTTCACCGACACCGTTCAAGGCCTGTCCGGCCGACTTCTTGTTGATGAGGCTGCCACGCATGCAGAGGTGTCGCAGGCCATCCTTGGAACGCTGTCGGCCGCAGATCAGGAAGACGTCGTCGTCATCACATTTGCTGGCCATGGCTCTCCCGACGGTAATCTGGTCCTGTACGACACCAGCGCAGCCGGTCTATCCGGTTCTGGCTTGTCGATGGCGGGCCTAGCCGATGCCTTCAAAGCGACGAAGGCTCGTGCGGTGCTCTGCGTGCTCGATTGCTGCTTCAGCGGACAAGCGCCTGCGCGTGTGCTGGAGGTAACTGGACGCCCGCGAAGTGCATTTGCGTTGACTGGGGTTTATGGCGAGGGGCGCATTCTGCTTGCGGCCTGCGCAACCAATGAGTCCGCCTGGGAGCAGCCGGGCACCGGGCATGGTTTGCTCACGCATGCCGTGATCGAAGCGTTGACAAGTGCAGTCGGCGACTCGGTCAGCTTTCCGGAGGTCGCTGGTGAGATCATTCGACTGGCGCGTGTCGAGGCTGAGCGGATGGGTGTTACACAGACACCTGTATTTCTCGGCAACATTCAGGGGGGACTCGTATTTCCCGCCCTTAAGCGTGGCGATAACTACGCCGCTGTGTTCCCTTCGATAGCTGTCCAGCAAATGTCGGGGTCGTTTGCGGAATTCTCCGCGCACGGGTTTCTGCCGGAAATCGTCGATCAATGGGCGACAGATTTCCCGCGAGGCCTCAACGAGTTGCAGCTCCAGGCGGTCAACGAACATGGCGTACTGGCTGGCAGATCGCTGCTGGTGGTCGCGCCGACCAGCTCGGGTAAGACCCTGATTGGCGAGCTGGCTGCGATTCAGGCAGTTACGGCCGGCAAAAAAGCCGCTTTTCTGCTGCCGTACCGGGCGCTAGTCAATGAGAAGTTTGAGGAATTCAGCGAGCGCTATGGGCCTGCGGGGTTGCGCGTCGTTCGGTGCAGCGGTGATGCAACGGATGGCATTGGTCCGGTGTTGGGCGGCCGCTATGACTTGGGTTTTTTCACCTATGAAACCTTTCTCAACTTGGCACTTGGCTCGCCACGCCTGCTCAACCAGCTCGGCCTTGTCGTACTTGACGAGGGGCAGTTCATCACGGATCCAAACCGAGGCATTACGGTCGAGTTGATCTTCTCACTTCTGCTACGAGCGCGTCAGCGCGGCATTGAACCGCAACTGGTTGTCCTGTCTGCGGTTATTGGCAATCTCAACAGTTTTGATCGCTGGCTTGAGCTGCCTTTATTGATGTCCCGTAAGCGGCCTGTGCCGTTAGTCGAGGGCGTGTTGGATCGGCGCGGGACTTTCCAATTCGTCGATGTGGACGGCTCCACCAAGACCAAAGCGCTATTGCCTGCGCATCACATTGTTCAGCGTCGCGACAAGCCGAGTTCACAGGACGTGATCGTGCCTCTGGTCCAGCAATTGGTTGCACAGGGCGAAAAAATACTGATCTTCCGCAACGTGCGTGGCCCAGCTCAGGGCTGCGCTAAATATTTGGCCAAGGAGTTGGGTTTGGGGCCTGCCACGACCGTGCTTAGCATGCTGCCGATTCAGGATCTCACCGGAGCTTCGCATGACCTTCGGGAATGTCTTGCGGGGGGCACGGCGTTCCACAACACCAACCTATTGCGTGCGGAGCGAGAAGCTGTCGAGAAAGGGTATCGCGACGTTGAAGGCGGCATCGAAGCACTGGTCGCCACGACGACACTGGCTGCTGGCATTAACACGCCGGCATCGACGGTGATCTTGGCCGAGAACGAGTTCGTCGGTGAAGACGGCCGGCCGTTCACCGTCGCAGAGTATAAGAATATGGCCGGACGGGCGGGACGGCTTGGATTCAATGAGACCGGAAAGGCCATCATCCTCGCCGATACGCCTATAGAACGTGCACAGTTGTTCCAAAGGTATGTGCTTGGCGTTCCGGAAGACGTGAACTCATCCTTCCAGCATCGCGACCTGCCCACTTGGACATTGCGCTTACTTAGCCAGGTTCGTGGCGTGCGTTCCGCCGAAATCCCTGGTCTGCTGGTCAATACGTTCGGCGGCTACTCGGCATCGCGGGCAAACCCGCAATGGATCTCGATGGTGGAACAGGAGGTTGCTAGGCTTGTCGAGCGCCTATTACAGGCTGGGCTAGCCGAGCGTGAGGGCGAGTTACTCCACCTGACTCTGCTCGGGCGTGCCTGCGGGGCTTCGTCTTTGTCGTTTGAATCCAGCCTCCGGCTGGTCGAGTTGATGAAACAACTAAACGCAGCACAGACGGCGCCCATCCAAGTATTGGCGATGGTGCAGGTCCTCGACGAAATGGATGCGATCTACACACCGGTCATGAAGCGGGGCAGGTCAGAAAGTGTGCGCGCTAATGATGTGACGCACCGTTATGGTCATGAAATGACGCAGGCGTTGCAGCGGTATTGCCGGGATGAGATTGAGTTCTGGTGCCGTTGTAAGCGCGCAGCGCTGTTGTATGACTGGATCGAGGGTACCTCCGTTGATGTGCTGGAAAAGCGGTTCTCGACTACGCCCTACGCAGGTACCGTCGGATACGGGAACATCATCGGTATCGCCGATGCAACTCGCTTTCACTTGCGCTCGACGCACCAAATCCTGTCGGTACTCTTCCCGGACCAGCCCACGTTTTTGACGGGACTCGACGAAGTACTACAGCGCCTCGAATTCGGTCTTCCCGCTGGCGCGTTGCGGCTCACAAAATTGCCGCTCTCTCTGACCAGGGGGCAGTACCTCGGCCTTTTCCACGCAGGATGTGTGACAGCAGAAGCTGTGTACGATTTGAGTGAAGATCGGCTAGAAGCATGCATCGGTCAAACCAGCGCGGCGCTGCTGAGGCAACATGTATGAACACCGTGCTCTTGCTCCAGAGAATGAAAGTCTTGGATAGAAAGGTCGCCACCATCGCGTCATGGCGGCAAACGGAGTCAATGCGATGAGCGACTACTTCAGTGATCGTGAGAACGGTCCACGTGCACGTACCGAGCAGGTAATTTCGCCCACGGTCTGGGCGGGCTTGGCGGCAACGGTGCAGGCGTTGATCAATAGCGGTGCATTCGGCCTGCGCTTTCCCGAATGTTGTCCGGATGGACCAGCCACTTGCGGAAGCGATGCGGAAGCATTGGCGGCCTCCGTACGAGCCGAGATGCCCGATTTGGCTTGGCCATTGAAGACCTTCTTTACCGACGGAGAGGTTTATTTCGCTGAGCGCCAGCCGTTTGCGCCGAACACTTTGCTTGTCTTGGACTTCCTCGAGTTCGTCCACGCATCAGTAGCAAAGCCGATCTCTGGGAAGTATCACGACTTCTTCAGTCATCACCACCTGAGCTTCGACCAGGAGGCGGGGCAGGAGGACTTCCGCGTGACTATCAATCGCATTTTTGCGCGTAACGGGGTTGCGTTCGAGATGCTACCCAGTGGCCGAATTGAACGAATGCTTCCTCAATTGCTTGGCGAAGAACTGAAACGGACGTTCTTCAATACAGGGGATCGGATGCTCGACAACATGCTGGACGAGTGCCGAGCCAAGTTTTCTGATCGTAATCCGCTGGTGCGTCGTGAAGCGCTGGAGCGAATGTGGGACGCGTGGGAGCGCCTCAAATCACTCGCTGACCCAAACGACAAGAAACACTCTGTAAAGATCATCCTTGACGCCGTTACTTCTGTACCGTCGTTACGGGAGAGGCTTGAGGGTGAAGCAGTTGAGTTAACCTCGATCGGAAACAGCCACCTAATTCGGCACTCTGAGGTCAGTCAGGTGCCGGTGAGCGATGTAGACATGGTCGATTATCTGTTCCACCGCTTGTTCGCCATGATTCAGCTGATGCTGAGGAAAAAGCATTAAGCTCAAGGCGCCGGGATGAGATTCAACAGGACGCATCATTCCTGGCAAGACAGTAAGGCGCCTTATGTGCAGGACTGCGTGCGCAAGTACTTCGGCCTGTCGCGGATCGTCCTGGGCGATGCGCGTGCTGTCGATATCCTTCTTTTTGAGTAACCCCATGCCGTTGAGCCAATACCTGACTGAATATGATGAAGACCTCAGTGGCGACAGCCAGATCGATCCGTTGGGCGTGCTGATCATCTGGTCTGCCTTTGGCCAGCAGATTTTTCGCAATCGGGTCAACTCGGTTTCGAACGATGTACGGAACTACACGCTCAATCTGTTGCATCATGCCGTGATCAAGGACTTGTTGGACGATGTTGATACCAGCCTAAGCAAAGCGTTGGACGAGCAGTCTGGTGGGCGCCATGGCCTTGCGCTGCGCCAGGCTTGCCTGGTCTATCTGGAAAACATTTTCACGTATGCCGTGGTGACTGCGGCGCCCGACTCGGGCGTTGACAGTCAAGGCGTGCTGGGTGCCAGCAAAGCCCCTGCGCGCCTTGAGGTCGACAGCAACCCGTTTCTGCGCTTCACCCATAAAACAGCCGGGCACCTGTTGGTACGTCAGTTAGGCTTGGGTGTGAGTGGGCGCTACAAGACGCCGTTCATGCAAATAGGCTTCTTCAACGACCGCTATAACTACCATTACAGTCAAGAAGCAGCGCAGTTGTGGTTGAAAGTTAAGGCGATGATTCAAACTCACGCGCCGTTCAGCGTGTTGTTCCAAGAAGCACGCATGCATTTGCAGGGGCTTTTCCGGGGCTTCAAGGCAGGTGGCGGCAGTGCGCTCAAGCAAGTACCTGACAGCCTCATTGAGGCCTACCGAAGGGCATTGCCAAACTCGGCGCAAGTAGGCGCTGACACGCGCGATTTCTGGTTGGCCTTGACCGGCCTCGACACTGGCGCTGCGGGCGCTCTGCTACAGGTACTGGATGATCAGGCACAAAACTATCCAGGCAGCGACATGCCGATCCAGCAATTGTTCTCCGTGGCCGAAAAAAACTGCAGCGAAGCGCCCGAGCGGCGAAAGCTTGTGCACGTGCAGCAGGTTGAACCACTGCTTGCGCAGGCCGATCTGCTGTTTACGCTGGCCTGCCATGGCCGGCACCAGAGCCTCGACGAAATCGAGGCGCACTGGCGGGGGCTGGGGCGCGACGCCGATACCTTGCCGGCTGCCGCCGCGCGTATCGACGCGCATCCAGAACTGCTCGACATTCCTTCGCACACCGGCCGCCGGCGGCTGGAGCGGCTCATGCGCTTGGCGCGTCAAGAGCGCTTCAGCGACCAGCTCCGCGACCTGATGGGCTACCACGCGGCGGTGATGCGTGAGCGTGGCCAGTTGCCCTGGGTACAAATCGAGCAGGCCGAAAAGATCAAGCTCAATGCACGCACCAAGGCGTTGCCAGAGGCGCAAAATACGCCCATGTATCGCTGGGTGAACACCTACTACATCCACCAATTCAACAATCTGGTGACCGGTTACCGGGGAGGCCAGGCATGAAACTGCATTCAGCATTCGCCGAGCAAGTGAAGGCCTGCGGCCAGTTGCGCAGGGTATGGCTCACCAGTTTCAACATCGATATCGAATTTATCGAAACCTATGTGTTGCCAACCGTGCTGGGCGCCGAGATTCCCCGCACGCGTATGGAGTACGAGGCGCTTCAGTTGGCCCTGACTGAGCAGGAAATTGATCTGAGGGTCTTTTGTGATCGACGTTTCATTGGTGCCGACCAGAACAAGCGCACGGCGCTCCAGGTGCACGGTGTCTGTACTGCGCAAAAAACGGAGTGGAGCTACCCAGGCGTTGACGCAGACAGCCTGTTGCATGCAAAGGTCAAAGCTAGCATCTCCGTCTCCCGCCCTTCCAAGCCAGATTTCAAATCAAACAAGGCTCTATAAGACCCATCTCCGCTCGTGATTTAATTCATGCCCCAGCGATAGGTAGCGGATGCGAGAGGGCTGATGGACAAGGATCAAGAAACCGAGCTAGCGACGGACGTCCCTAATGACGGGCCAGAGGCCGATAGCCAACCTCCGAGCCAAGATGGTCAAGTCATGACGATTCTGAATCACTGGCGCACCGTCTGGACTGATCTCAGTCGCACTGACGAGGTCGTTGCGCAGGGCCCAAGCTTCGCCCTTTGGCATTCCGATACGAACGGCTTCGAGAACCCGGGCGCGTTTTTTTCTGTTGAGGCGATTGACCAACTACTCCCTTCTCAACAAATGCGCAAAGGGCTGCGTGAGCATCTGGACACGATTGACCATGCGCGCGAGATGGTTGTGGTTTTGGTCTTGAAGGATCAGATCGCAACTAGGGCTGCACTGACGGTGATACCCAAGACAGCGGTGCGCAAGTCACAGACTTGGTTTGAGATGGCCAAGATCCGAAGGGCGTCTGTTGCAGACAAAGTCTGGATCACGCTTCGTGCAAGCTCGATGCTCAGCAAAGAAAGTGAGTATGGTCGTGAAGGTTACCTCGAAGAATACTTTGGCGTCGGCTCGGCAATGTTTGATCTTGAACACCGGGAACAGATCAGCAAGTTGGGCTGGGATGACCTCGGTGGAAATTCCTTTACCGGTGGCGAGGTGACGCAGTATTTCTGGCCGGAGCGTAATGGGGCGGCGAATGTTACTGAGGCCGGCGAGCTAGCAGGGGATAGCAAGCCGGCTGAGGTCGGGCAGGGCAAGCCGCTTCTATCATTTCGCGTGCCTTTTACGAATCTGAATCTTGCCCTACGTGCGAAAGTCGCCGAGCCTGAGCCCGTAAAGTCGCAACCTCTGGTAGCGCCCCCTGAACGTGTTGAGCGAGCAGAGCCTGAGAAGATCACGACCTACTACCGTGCAGGTGATTGGGGAAGCCATCATGGGGATGCGGTGGGCACTGGTCTTGTGATCGAACAGACCTTTGACGGCGAAGCGCCTACTGAGTGGCATCTGCATCAGGATTTCGTTATTTCTTTAGGCTTGCAGCGTCAAGGTGACATCTGGTTACGGCCTATTGAGGGCTTTCAGGAGGTCGTGAGGCTGGTGCGTGACGACCGTGATCGTCCTGTTCGGCTGGACGTTCGTACGGAGCATCTTCGTGACTACCTAAAGGCCCGGGGAACGTATCTGCTGCTTTCGAGCTACCGGAGCCGCCGGCAAATTGTGGCGGATGCCTCCCACGTCAAATGGATGTCGGAGGTTGTAGAGGAAATTCGGGGCGAGGACAAGTGGGTGGGTGTCAACCGTGCAATCCACGAAGGCGGAATGCCCTACGGCTCCTCTACGGGTGTCTTCCATGCTTCACGCACGGACATCGATGAAGATGATGAAGTCCCTGTCATGGGGCTCCCCGACGATGACTCCGTGGTTTCGAAATCCTGGTCGATCCAGCACCAAGGAAGAAAGCTGTACGACCTGAGTGGCTCTCTTTGGAAAACTGAAGTCGTCGAGCCAGGGCGGATCAGTGAGCGAGTATTAGGTGAGTCCCCGCTCGCCAAGGTGGACTTTGCCGTGGATGGTTCCGGGGAGCGTCTGAATGGTGATGAGCTGAAACACTGCGGCCGTTGGCTGTGGTTTCGGCCAAACGTCACGTCTCTTCTTGGTAGCTATCGCGGATCATCACTGGGCTGGTTTACCCGAGACACAGGTGTCATTGGCATCTCATCGGGACATAGCGTTCATTTTGGCCTGAACGATCTGGGCCTGATCAACGTGTATGCCAAAGACATCGGGCAGCTTCCGCTTTGGCAGCAGCGCGTATGGGCCGGGGCAAACCTGGTGCCAGATGGTGGCGTATCAGCTGAGTTGCTGGCATCTCAGGCTAATGCCAAGCCGGCACCCACCAAAGCTCCGGAAATGCAGCTGCGTCCAGTCTATGACGATCTCAACGCTGCGTTCCTAAAATTAACCGGGAAACAGCTATTTGGTTCGCATCACGCTCTGGATGAGATTTTCCGTCGTATTCACCGTTTCCGGGCTCTGGAAAATACCGGTGTGCTCGAACTGGCCAAAGATCTTGCCAGGGTGACGGTAGAGTCCTTGGATGGAGACTCCTTGTCAGTGCTCGCGCCGACCCCCAAGGGCATGAAGGCCGGTTCGGTCAAGCACTTGGAGGCAGCGTTGCAAATGGGCTTGACCCTTGAGCAGGCGAGGTCAATAACCAAGGTGCTGGTGGGTATCAATGAGCTCAGGCAGGCAGACGCTCATCTACCTTCTTCCGAGTTCACCAAGGCGTTTAGTCTCGTCGGCGTCGATCAACTGGCAGATCCCGTTGTGCAAGGTCGTCAGATGCTGGAATCACTGGTTGAATCCTTGGCTCAAATGGGTGAAGTGTTCTCTCAGCTCCCTAGCAAGGGCAAGTGAGGCCCCGAGGAAATAGTTATGCGCGGGGAGAGCTTTTGGCGCTCCCCGAGCAAGCTTGGCTTCAGAGGTCGATATTGCCAAACTCTTCGTAGTGGTCGATCAACCGCAGTCGGTAGGCCTCATAGTCCTCTGTAAGGATGTCTTGGCCATTGTACTTTCCACTCAGGAAAAAGGTCATCACGGCCCGCTGCGCATCATCAACACCCGGGTCCGCGATCTTGAGCAGGTACTTCGCAATGTAAATCCGGCAGATGTCTTGGAGTAGCAGCGCTACAGCGCCCGCTACCCGGATGGACACCTCAGGGGTTTCCGCAATATCGAGCTTAATCGAGCCTGAATGCGCAATAGCATTTCGAAGCTTGTTCAGCCATTGGAGCCGTTTCGGAGCTTCGTCGTCAGGATTTTCCGGATACATGCCACCGGCCTTCAAGAACGCTGTGAGCTTAGCGAGCGCCGACTCATTCGCAACGTTACCTAGGCGGGGCATTATGTCTTCGATGAGATCCTGGTTTACACGTGCTGTTTCCAGATGGGCTTTAAAGGCCTGCGCTGCAGCCTTGACCGTCTCTTTTACTTCCTTGGTATAGCGATTGGTATCAGAGGTGCTAAACCATTTAGTGTTCATCCCGTCGAGCGCCGCCGATGCCATCGCGATCTTCACGGCTACATTGCCGCTCGTCATTGCCAGCATCACCGCTTCCATCGCTTCTCCGGCACCCGCTGCTTGTAAGACGGGAAGCAATGACCAATCGATCACCGGATGAGTGCGGAAAAAGTTTTTACTGGTTAGAGCCAAACCAGCAGAGACAGTCAGATAGGGTTTAACATCGTTTCCTATCCGCACATGGCGGCCGGTGAGAAGCGAAAGGATGACGGACAGGTCGTAGGCTCCATCCACCCATGGATTTTTGGGTAGGAGCACGGACGCTTGATCTAAACCCTCGTGCTCGCCCACGGCAGCCGTTACGCTCCAAGCGCCAGAACTGGCTGGCTCTTCCGTGACGGCGTGCTTTAACCCGGACGATGTGAAAGTACTACCAAATACGAGCCGTTGTGACCGGGCAAAATCGGACTCAATGAGTTCCCTGTTCACGGTGATTCGGTAGGGGCCAATTGTGAACCCTCCCTCAGAGGTGAGGTGGTGCTCTAAGTTGAAAACCTCTCGAAATCCGTTCTGCTCGACGCTCATGTTTTCCCCTTAAATAACGTGTGGTGTCAGCTCACGCTTCTGACTATTGCTCAAGAATTGGATGGCCGTTGAAATCGAAGCCTGGCAGAGCCCGCTCTAGATAGCTCAGTGTCTGGGTTTGAAGTCGGGCTTTGGCTTCAGGTAAGCATTCCTGCATGTCGGGCTCAGTCGGTGTTCGGCCAAGTTTTTTTTCTTGAATGGCTTTGCTTAGTAATTCGCGGAGTCGGAATGCCATCTGTGTGGGGCAAGCCGCGCCAACACGGAATTGCGTACGATGAATGTGGGGAAAGCCTCGCGGTACGCGTCTACAAGCCCGATCCATCGGGGGTCGTTGTACTCGCGGCCTACAATTGCTTTTGCCAATCGATTCGCTTCGTACAAAGGCTCTCGGCTTTTTTCCCAAGTCCGATGGCTTTCTTCCATCTCGACCGCATGCTCATTCAACTGCTCAACAGTCCATTCCTCAATCCAGCTGATCACGTGCTGTGCTTCGGTTATGAGCGCTGGAGCATTCATCATGATTCCTATATCGATTGCGAGGAGCGCTGCTCCGCGCAGGTATTCTTCATCCTCGTCCTGAGGATTTTTTTGAAAGGCTGCAAGCTTCATCTGAAGCGCCTTGCTGACTGCCTGTAATGCGTTCACCGATCTCCCCTTTAGATATATAGATCCTGGCCTGGCCTTACTCTTTCGCTTTCCACGATGGGGCGACGAGATCAGGCCTTCGGGCGTTGGCTGCTAGCCGGGTATTGATCGTTTCGAAATTCGCCCGCGCTTGCTTCTCCATGTTTGCAAACGCTGCGTGGGGCAAAATCTTGGTGTCACGGAGCGATTCGATATATCCGTAGGCTCTGCCAAACATCAGCACCAAGCTTTCAAGATCGGTAGCGTTACCTATGAAGTCAATGAGTTCGTAGGCCTTGACGAGGTGCGTATTGTGTACGGTGTCAATCATTGGTGCTTCCTTGGGGCGCCGCAGTTAAATGGCCTCTAGCCCTGTAGGTGCGGCTGCGAGCGCATTTGTTTCCTCATGGAGTTGACGTACCACCACTTTCAGCAGTTCGACGAAGGTTCCGGCGTAGAATTTTGGCTCAGTTTTGAACGGATGGCCCATTGACGCTTTATTTATTCCGAGGTGCTCTGCTTGAGCCGTGAGTCGCTTGAATGATTTCATCACTCCGCTACCTGTCGTGCTTGGGTACTGGAACACCTCGGCATGTCCGGTTTTCACGAGCGCGTTCATTATGGTAGCGGCGTCGAAGGAGACGCCATGATCGGCAATGAGGGATTTGAGTGTTTTGGCTTGCATGCAGGCTTCCTTGCAATGTAGTAATGGCGTTAGGCCATCGATGGTCTTCTTTTCTTCACGCATTTACAACCCGTCCTTCGTCCACTGGCGCAGTGTTCGCGTGAAGGCGGTAGAGCCTGCAAAATCTCGCAGATTGTATTTTCGCTCGTCGGCCCTCATAACCTCTTCAGTGCCGTATGTGGGTAGCGCGTTGTTCCAGGACGGTAATGCACAGATATGAGATCACTGCCGCGCAACGTTTAAACAAAGGAAAAGTGAATGACCCTATCAGTCCCTTGGGGAATCGTAGGATTTGTGGCTGGATGGTGTTGGAGAAAGGTCGATAAGGCTTTGTTTTATAAAACCTACCTCCACTCTCATCGCCGCTGGACGAGCAAGCATGGGTTAGGTTCGTTTTGGGAGCCGCTTGGCGAGTACTTGGAGTACAGCGTTTATCTTGCAGAATCCACTGACGCGCAGCCCCAGGAGTCCAAAATCGCTTTGAGAGCAAAGCAAGGCACAGTAAGCCGCTTCGAATGTGTGTTTGAAGGTCGGGGTATGGGGGTGAAATACCAGGACAGGATCATCGCAGTTGATGTGGACACGACACCGGCCATCTTCAAATTGAATAACCAGCCGGTGTGTGAGCTTATCGACGTGACAAATGATAGGGTACGGTTCTCTTTAGATACCTACCGCCTTCGCCACTGTAGTGTCGAACTGAGCGGTGGCCGCAACATCCTTATACCGGATGGTCTGACCCAGACCTTGACCCAAACGTCGATATGGAACTCCCAGTGGTCTAAGCGCTGGGACATGGATTGGAATTTGGATGCGGTGAAATTTGCCAAGCAGGAGCTCGAAATTTATTGGCGATGGTTCAGCACCTACTCCCACTCCGGCACATATGTTCCCATAGCTGATGGCGGGCCGAAATACGCTGCCCCATGGGGGCGCGTGGGTGCCAAGGCTATCGGGTGGGTCATGAGCAACCGATGGCTGGTGACGGCTCAGTTCTGGCTGGCGATCTGGTCGGGCTTGTGGGTGCTGGATCAGGATGACCGGTTGAGATGGCGTTGGAAGAAGCCAGTGAGCGATTCAGGCGTTTGAGGCCGGCGGGTCATTTCTGTCGCGGAATGGGTAGGGGTTGGCACTAAGACGGCTACAAATGCTGGATGTCCCAACCCTGCTCGCGAAGCTGCACGCAGTTGGCTTCGAATGCTTCTCCCTCGCCGAGCGCTCGTCTGCTGATTGCCAGGCAGAGTAGGTGAGTCGGGCGTGTCATCGCTACATACATGGCTAGTAGGCGCTGGGTAGTTCTCTTTCCAGGTCGAGCCCCGCCGTGGCTGTTTTGCCCGGCAGCCCACGGCAGCAAGCTCGCGATGAAGTGCTTGTAGTTGAACGTTTCAAGCACAAGCGTCGCAGTGTGGGTCTGCCCCTTGCTCGAATGAATAGAGCCGAGTTTGACGTCCACCACGCCATTTTCATGAGTGCTTCGGAAGGTGTTCACTGCATTCTGTACAGCCCCTTCCTGCACAACCTCTGCGCTTTCCGCTACCCAAGCAAGGTACCCCTGTGCTGTCTCGGGTTGCTCATGCGCTCCAGCAAGCACTGATGCCAAGTTGGAGAAGCGGCGTGCGTAGGATGACCAGTTGTTGGTGCTGATGATGTTGGATGTGAACAGCAGCTCAACCACCAATTGTTGGTAGCTAGCCAAGTCTTCTGGGTTAGTTAAAAGTTGCTGAACCTGGACGTGCTGCCGGGCCCCTATCTTGATTTTGGTGGTGAGGTTGGTGAGGTTCACCAGGTGGAGAAGCCCTTTGGCGACTTCCTCAACGCTATGGTGTGCGGTATCGCCTTTGACGAGATTACGCTTCGCTTGACGAATACGCTCAATCAACGTCGGAGGGCGGTATGCCCCCGAACCTGCGTTACGGTCATAGCCTCCCCAGTAATGGCCGACCGTTTTTGGATAATGCAGTGGGTCGGCATCGATAGGATCGAAGTCTCTATGGGTATAGCCGATCGCCGAGACTGTGGCCTTTTCCCGTAGGTCAGCGGGGAGCTCTTGGAGAACCAGATGCCCATAAGCATCCAGTACACCGCTGCAGTCGCCATCAGGGAAAACAAAAATGGTGTGGCGGAGGGGCCCTTCTTCACCCACGCTGCGCCGCCCGGAAAGCCCGTTTGCAACAGCATGGAAAGCAAAGGGATTTGCCAGTAACGCGATCGACTCATCGAAGCGAAAGCTGCTGGAGATGTCGACTGCTCTGCTTCGATCCGGAAAGTCACTGCCATTGGTGTGGATGTCCGATTCGAAAATCGCTTGGTTGGGATCGCCAACTCGCGTCACGCATATCCTTGAATTGTCCCGGGGGAAAATAGCGCTCAGGTAGTCGTTCTGCATCGCTGAGGTATCTTGCATCTCGTCGATGAAGACGCAGGGGAAACGGTGCCTCAATCCCTCCGCGACGCTTGGCCGCTCACTAAGCTGGGCGGTGCCCAGTACGAAAATTTCGTCGTAGCAGAAGTAACCTTGCCGGGCTGCCTTTCCTACCGCTCTCGCCATTATTTGATAGCTTTGAGCATCAGGGCCACACGGAAGGCTGCCCCGAGCGACCCCAATGCGAGGATTGGAAAAGTCTGTACAGGCTAACCGGAGCAATTTGGTATCGAAGGTTCTATGTCCTAGGAAACCGCGCAGAATCCTCCTGTCTTCTCGTTCCTCCCACATGTGCTTTGAGCGCACCCGGTGAGTCAGCTCATCATCGATCGCGGTAAAACGGTGTTGCGCGGAGAGCAGCCAAGGCGTGGCAAGGAAGCGCCTGACGAACCCATGAATCGTATCGATGTAGTGAGGGTAGCTCAGCAGCCGGCGACCAACATCAGTGTCGCCTAGCCGCTGCTCGATTTCCTCGCGGGCTACGTTGGTGTGGGATAATACGCAAATCCCTCGAGTGCGGCTTTTCCAGTTGCGGGCAAGGATGGCGAGTTTGGCGACAAGCAATGTGGTTTTACCGCTTCCTGGGCACGCCGATACGTCGAGTGTTTCTCGCGATCGAAGAAACGCCATGCGCTGCTCATCCAGACCTTCAAGCTTCATAAGTCCTGAGATCCAGCCGATGTCCTCTTCGGTGATTTCGGGCACCAGGTCACGGAACGTGATCATGGTGTCTGCCGCTCAGATGGGTGTTGTGATGGCTGGTGCTGCTCGTGGGGCACTGCCAGGCGAGAGGTCACATAAGTGATCGCCTCAACGAGGTAGCTGGGGAGCCTTTCCTCCAGCCCCTCGCACGGCACCACAACCCCCTGATAGCGTTGTTCCAAAATGTCGACGAGGTACTGAGCTGCGACGGCCTTTGAGGCAACCTTGCGGTGGAACAGGGCATAGACAGTAGAACTCACTTGCTCGGGCGACATGTTCGAACTGTAATAGCTGTCATACTCAGCTATGGCCCGCTTAATGATCTGATCATGTGTTTCCCGACCAGCATGAAGTGCCTCATCCTTAGCAGCCAGGCGTGCAGCGATCAACACCTCGCGTGCCATGCCGCTGAAGGCCAAGTCGTATTCCAGCGTCCATTGCCCCGCCACGAACGTTTTTACATTCTGTTCGTCGTTCGCTTTACGCAGGCGGCGTCGCTCCTCCAAGCCGAGAAGCCGGCTATCATCATTGACACCAAAATCGCGCGTTGCGCGCCACTTTCTCTGTGCAGTGTTTTCCCATTTTGGATCGTCTGCACCTTCCACCAACCCCAGAATTTCTGGTGCGCAATCAGGCATGACGTCCATGTCCGAGACGCAGGCTACGGGGATGTTCAGAACACCAGCCCCAGGGGTTGCACGTTGGAGGATTCGAGCATAGCGGCCAAGACCAATGCCCCCTACATTTACGACTGATACCCCATGGCGGGTTAAGTCTTTTTCGAGCAGCCTCGCTAGCGCCGGCAACAGGATGGCTTCAGCATCGCCCTCGACGATGAGCACCCCACGTGCGAAGAACAAGTTCGCCTTGGTCACGTCCAGGAAACGGGCTAGGAAGCGATAGTCTCCTTCATCCAGCATCGTGTGCTGCTTCCCGAGTGAATAAGCTTTGCGACCGTTCATTAGCACTAGATTGTCCAAGGCGATCTTGGAGCTGAGGTTGGGACTGTGGGTGGTGAGGATGACTTGTACCGGGCGCGTTTCGCTTTCCTGGCTGCCCTCATCTGAAGCCGTTCCGCGATGACCAAAGGACTCAGCTGACGGGGTTCCGGAGCCCTCGTTCCACGGGAGTGAGTCTTCCACACGCACATTGTTTACCGTTTCTTGAACGACAACGGGGGAGACGGCTCTGGGCTTTGCTGCTTCGCTCAAAAACTCCATCAGGCGCAGTTGCCGCTGTGGATGGAGATGGGCCTCGGGCTCCTCAATGAGTAGCAACGGTAGCCCATCAGGCTCCTTGCCTAGCAGTAGCAACTCACAGGCCATGAACATCAGGTTGTTGGAGCCCAGTCCATATTCGCCACGAGCTTCTTGTGATCCTTGGTCAAGCAGACTCAATTCCATGCGTTCCAGTATCTGTCTGAGGCGAGCAGATTCCGAACTGCCGTCGACGAAATTGATGCGCCCGTGTAACTCATCCCCCTCAAGCGAAAGGTGGGATAGGTAGTTGTCGTTGATTGAGCCTTGTGCAGCAGCCAGACCCGGGTGCAGGTTCACCAAATGCCGTAAGTAACCTGCCAATCCAGTGAGGCTCAGCGATGCGGGATTTTCCAAGGGGCGATCGATATCGAATCCACTACCGCCCTTGATGCTTGGGAAGTTTCTGAGCACCTGCGACAGTCGTGATCCACGTCCCGGAGACATTTCCCGCGTGGCGTCGCGAAGGGGGCGCAGGTAGGCAGCAGCCAGCAGTTGCCGGACGTTGGTGTCGATGCTTGGGCCGCCGCCACTGTGGCCACTGCGCACGGCAATATCAACCCAGCGACGTGCCAGGACGTCGTCCGAGAGTCTTCGAGCTGTCCAGTGAATATAAGCGACCGCAGCGCCACCATTGAACGTGACGTACTCGGACAGCGCCCCCTGATCCGCGACGGACAAGTCTGCAAACTTTGCTACGATTGTGATCTGGGTCGCCTGAGGCCCTTCGACTGGGATGTGAAAGTCTTCTGGCTGCAGCCGTAAGTACTCTCCGTCACGCGTTTGGAGAACGAATCTCAGTGCATCGATGACCGATGATTTACCCGCGTCGTTCTCCCCCACCAGGGCAGTGACGCCCTTGTTGAATTCGATGAATAGGTTGTTTGGCTCGGCGCCAAACTGACGGAAATTCTGAATTTTGAGTGCTGACAAATACATCCATGTGTCCTGTCATAAAGGCCTGCAGTGCAGTAGGCGGGTTAGTCAATAATACTGGAAATCGAGCAAGCAACTTGCTTGTCGGCGAGATTTAGGTGGGCAGTTGCAAATCCAGTTCTGTATCGATAATCTCTGAGTTGCGCAAGGTAGGCGTACCTCACCCGTCAGTGAAAGCTGGAAACGGCACTACCTGTAACAGTACGATCTCCTAGGCCATGATTTTTTGCGGCCCCAGTAAGACGTAGGCGGGTGGCGTTGATCATGGGGTTGGAGAAAATTATGAGCACTCTGTCCTCGCTCCCCGAGCGTATCAGCTTCAGCAACACCCTCCCGAAGACTATCCAAGGGATCAAGAAAAGAGCTAAGAAGATTGGCGTGCCTGGCCAAAAGTACACCGAGGCGCTCGATATCGTTGCGCGCGAGATGGGCTATCGCGACTACCGTCAGGCACAGCAGGCATTGGCATCTAGTGAAGGGTTCTCAGAAGTAAACCAAACCGGGTACCCAGTCTTCCTCTGCGCCTACTGGCGGAACACGGATATCACGCCTCGCTCGGCGGGTTGTGAAACGCTGAAAGTCTACCTGCCTCGTCCGATGAACAACTTCGTGTCGAAGCATCAGGCAACGTATGCGCGCAACCTTGAGGGATTCCGGCAGGAAGCACCCGATCACCTGGAAATGATCTCCAACACGAGCAGCCAAGCGCGGGCGTGGGAGCTGCTGGTGCGCGCAGCGCTTTCGCTCCAATTCATGGAGGTGAGTGGGCTGAGCCCGGCGACCTCTCAAAAACAGTTGCAAGCCCTTGAGCAGCTTGAAGGCTTTCCATCGAAGGATCACGTTTCGCTGTGGATCGACCCAACGTCGGGCATGTGGGTCGCGCTCGACGAGCCTTACGGCCATGTGAATGACGAGCCGGTGGTGGAAGCGCGCACCGCTTGGATTACGCATAACACTCTGCATCTGACCAAGCCAGCTTGGGCAGGTCTGTACTACCCAAATCAAGCGGTACCGCATCTGGTATCCCCTTCAGAGCACTTGCTACGCAAAATCACCGTAGCACTTGAAGGGCTGTCGCCTATTGCGGTGGTGCCGTCCGAGGAACAGCCGTGGGGTGGCACGTCTGAGCCCTACAGTTCGCAGTTCATCAGCCCGGAACGGTTGGCCAGTGGCATTGCGCGGCGGGCTCGACCTGGCACCACCTACGGCTTCAGCATAGGTGCAGTCGAATATCACCGTGAAGCTGGATACCCATCGCTCTGGCGTCCAGAGACGCCACTGAGCCAGGCAGATCACAGAAAGGTTGGTGCAGAGCTTCAGTGTCTGATGATCTCGCCCATGCCCTTCAAGGCCTATCAGAAGATTCGCACTTGGTGCTCTACCCTCGAAAACTGGATGTACTCGGAATACCGGGACGGTGACCGCAACCAGGACTTCGACAATACCTACTACGGCGGGGAACCTTCCGTATACCCCACGGAGCCGGAACAACTCTCCGCTCTGAAGCGTATTCGAACGATCGTCATCAATGGGTACGTGCAATGCAAGCCCCGTAGAGACCTGCTGAAGGGCCTCGACATCGCTACGGCAATCATCGAAGGGCAGGCCACTTAGGTCTACTCTTGCAAACTGTCAAACAGGCCTTCTATCGCCATACCAGCAGAATTATGGCGGTAGTTGTCCTTCGCAACGTAAGCGAACAGCCAACACACCCTCCGAGCTCCCGAATTAAGGGCCATGGTGTCCGCCTATTCTAAGCGGACGCGATAGCCCTTAATGCGCCAACGAAACTCTTACCCCAAGTCGTTCAAAGCCCAGGCTGTCCAGAAATGCCTGCAACCAGGCGCAACCATATCCAGCGTCGCCATCAGATCAGTCACGGCATCAATGTCAACGTGATTCGTAAGTGGCTACCGCTTTATCGAGATCAAGCGCCCGCAACACTATCGGCGTTCGTTACGGTAACGACTTCAGCCCTGCTCGATCAGGCGAGCATGCTCGCAACTTCCTGGGCGACTGGAAAGGCAAGTTGGTCTGCGACGACTAGGGCGGCTACAAAGTCCTCGGGGTCACCGAAATCGGCTGCATGGCCCACGCCCGACGCAAGTTTTTCGCTGCCGGTGTAAGAGCCGTAAGTGAAAGATGTGAGCTAGCAGAGGCGTTTTGTTGCTGTGCTTTCTTTCGCAGCACAGCCCCATAATGGAGGGCACGATTTTACTGCTCCGATTCGTACTGGCGTTCATCTACAAAATAAGAGGCGATTAAGTGCTTTAATATGGGAGCTGGCTCATCGCCAGTAACCTGCAGCTATCCGGGAGGTAAAGGGACTTGAATCAAGAGCTGGTTGTAATCAACACTTATGAAGACCTTCTGGCTAGACCTGGCTTTGAGCCGTCGCTTGCGTTTCATCCGAAGGCTGTCCGACGTTTTGGATCGGTTTTAGCACCGTACCGATTCCTTGACAGAATTCCTTGCGGTATCGAGTCGTGTCATACCCCCCACCTGAACGGTTATTTGATAACCACCAGTGACGGTCATGAAACGGCGATCGGTAGCCATTGCGGCAAAACACACTTTGGCATGAGCTTTACCCGCGAGCGTCAGCGAGTTGATCAGGCTATTGCCCGCCGTCGGCGTATCGAGTCAGTAATGGCGATGATTGAAGACATGCCGAGAATGATCGCCACGATTGAGGTGCTGGAGTCAGATTATCGTGAGTTGCAGGAAAAAAAGGTCCGCCTAATGGGCGCGATAGGGACTGGGATTTTTGCCGTTCTGAAACAGCGAGCTGACCGAGACAATGCAGTTATTGAGAAAGAAGTGGCAATGACAAAAACGGAGGCTGAAGCATTTTTTGAAACCTCGAACCGGAAAGCGAATGACGGAAAGGGATGGCCAACCAAGCCAGTACCTGTCGCCAGCCTGGATGGGCTTTTGTTCATCAAGGCTCGTTTCAAAGAAATGTTAGTTACCAATCTAATTCAGCCCATGCGCGAGCTCAGTAAGACTTGCTCGACTGATATTGATGCAATGAGCCCACGGCAGCTCACAGTCACTGCGAAGTGGGTTGGTGAGGTGCCACAGAGCATATTAAAGACCCAAGAGATTGTGGCTGCCGGCCGGCGATTTTTTACAGCTGAGAACATCGAAAATCTGACTCACCTCGGTGCAAGTCGGAGCTCGATGGCAATGATGATTGCAGATCTCGATAACGATGCTTAATCGATCGCAACGGCTGAGCTTTCAACGCGACGTGTGAATCACCCCGGACTCTCTAAACATCTTGCTAGCGCCTAACCGCTACATGACTACGCAGCTGTGCGTGACAATCACCTTGCACATTTCTTGGAAGGTTCATGTGCAAATCCCAGGAGGGAGAGCAATGGCAGTGCAACGTCGTCAGGGGCAAAGTAGGTGGTACACGGATGTTGAGGTCATGGAACCAGCGTTTCGGATTGAAGCTGGCGTGACCGATGAAGGCCTAGAGTACCGAGATCTGTTCATGCAGACTTTCGTTCGGGATGCATCTGACCCCCTTCGTTGGCAGAGTCAGCCTGAACCCGATTGGCATTGGCTGGCAAGGGTCTTCCAGAAGCAGATTGTCACCTATCCAGTGTTCTCCAATCCTCATGCACAGCGCTACTTGAAGCCTCGGCATGGCCGCTTCCGAACACTCACTTATGAAAAGTACTTTGGGAAAAGCCTGCCGGATAATCCGGCATCGGCGATTTCTGACATAGAGCTGTCGCTTCCGTGGCGGACGTTTAATCCATGCAACTATGGGCTAGGGCTAACTAAGGAGTTGGATGAAATTTGGCGGGGGCTTTCCAGCTTTCCGCAACTTAACACCATCGTGCTGGGGCGTGACGATATTTTAAGGGTGGACGGCAATACCGTACAAATTCCGGAGGATGAGCTTCAAGCGATACGGCGAGCATTCGAGCGCACGACTCGAAAAATGCGCGATGTCGTGAAACAGGCCAGAACAGTCCACATCCGCAACACTCTTTTGGCACCTTTGGACTCTAAGAGATTTCCACCCATTGTCCAAGTCAACCCGGAAGGCCAACTGGTTGAGGTTCGCCTGGACCGGGGAAGACAAAGCAAAGAAGTCGCTCGCGCTGGGCGAAAAGCAACGGTCAAAGCGCTGCGCTCCAACGTAGAAAAGCTGGCGACGGAGGCACCCAGGGAACTGATCGAGCTGCATGCCGAGATTGAACGCGTCACCCTGGCTCAGATGATTGAACAGTACGAAAGCATGCTTCAGAAAGGACTTTCTGAAAACGTCTGGCAGAAATTCTTTGAGCGCAATATTTTCATCCTCACCATGATTTTCGCCCGTCCTGTTAGATTGCTTCATACCCAGTTTCATGCCCAGGGCTCTAGATTGGACGGGACCGGCGCACAGATTGGTGACTATCTATTCGCCGAACAAGGCCTCGCCCTAGCCATTGTGGAAATTAAGAAACCAAGCAGTTCCTTGCTGCGTGCGAAGCCCTACCGAAACAAAGAAGTGTTCGCGCCTGACGAGGAGCTGAGTGGGGCGGTTACTCAGGTGCTTTACCAGCAGAGCAAACTTCACGAGAATTGGTTAATTCATCAGCAACGCCCAGAGCTTCGAGACTCACGTCCGGATGCCATCAGATGCGTGGTCATCGCCGGCATTTTGCCCAAGGAGGACATGCAACGCCGGAGTTTCGAGGTGTTTCGAAATGCCTGCAAGAACGTGGAAGTAATCACCTTCGACGAACTGCTGGGCAAGCTGCGATTGTTATTGGAGCACCTATCTCCACGCAAAGAGCCGCCGGATAAAGTACCGGCGGATGACCTGCCTTTCTAGGAAGTCTGTCAGCGTTGTCGAGGCAACATCTCAGCAGAAGGAAAAGCTGGGTAGGAAGGGCAACGGCGCACATGTTCCACGCGCTGAGTGCGGATTCCACGGGCATCCGGCCACCCACAAGGCAGGCAGCGGCGCAGGATTAATTCGCTACCGTCGATCTCTTTTATCGAAGCAGAGAGGTCGTCGTGGAGCGGTTACCGGATTGAGCTGAAGGGCGAATCGATGCGCAGGCGCGCAACGAAATTGACGGCGACAGAGACTTCAGACTAACAATGCAAACCTGCGTCGCTGCGCTCCGACAGCTCGGCCGGATGACCGTGGAATGAGTGGCCGGATGGCATGGAATGCGCACGCGCCTGATTGCCTGAGTCGATTCTGGGATGTTACGGACATTTAAGATTTTTCAATTTTTAAAAAAATATTGTCCGAAGGCACCGGCGTAGCTTCGAATAATAGTTTTGGTTTTTCTATCAAATAGCCTTGGAGTTTTCCTTTCTTCCGAGGACCTTCCACCTGACAGACCCAAATATTTAAACCATTGTCGCGCTTCCTGTGGACCTTCAGTTTCTCAAACTGCTTCTGCACCCAACGCCATTCTTCGATCTCTTGGCAGGCGCCCTGAGAGATACCGGGGAATTCCTGTGTATAGCGCTGAAAGAGACCAGGCGTGACCAGAAATACGCTCCCATCCACTGTGTGGATTTTAGCCTTGCTGTCGTTGATGATCAGCTTGTGGCTCAGGATGCCTTCCTTAACCCAATTCAGGAATACCTGGCCTGGGCTATCCGATGGAAGCGTTGAAGTATCGTCAGCACTTTCTGACAGTGAATCACTGGCCTCAGGCTCATCCAACTCGAACATGTCCAGCAGCGTGCCGAGGTAATCGGCATCCTCTACCTTCAAGGTATCCGGCTGCGGTTGACTTTGATCTGATCTTGCGCGGACTGTCTCGGGCGTTGGTGTTGGTGCCGGGGTGTCGGTTGAGTGGTCATGGGCCGCAATGTTTACCGTTCCGCTGAAAGTATCGGGGCGGTCTTTGCTTCCCCAAATCAACGCCGGTTGAAGGCGCAGAAAGGTAAAGCTCTGCTGCCAGTCTCCCTGCACCACGAGGGCGGTCCAGATGGCTTTGCCTTCGGGGGTAGACTCAACCAACCCATGCGACTGCAGTTCGTCGAACACCGCAATGTTGGAGGAGGGAATGCCCTCAATTGATTGCGACAGCAGATAGGCTCGCAGCTTGTCCGTGACCGTCTTACTGACGAGCCAGAGTGCTTCTTGAGTCAACCAAGCAGCCGCACCCGGTTGGTTGAGTTTCAGCTCGTGTTGAACAAGGTGACGCAGTCCACTGATCAAGTGATGTTGCAGCGAATGGATGGGGGCTTGTAACGCCTTGCTCGGGTTGCCGCCAATGTTCTGCGCGGTGGAGATGCG